>OODL01000114.1_pt1 | contig 101689 bp, 58 predicted proteins | sample 1671181 | NCBI WGS metagenome assembly OODL01 (sample SAMN06348130, study PRJEB24527) | human gut metagenome | biome: human gut; feature: ankylosing spondylitis patient; material: feces | host: Homo sapiens | place: China | collected 2015-10 | reverse complement strand
TACCGGGTCAACCGGATTGAAAACAGGAATCAGGTTGGTAGTGATCCATTGGTCTCTGCTGATATGCCGCCGGAGTATGCCTGCCTGCATATTAACAAAGCCCGCCAATTCGTCCGCCATGAAACGATTCATATCAAGCATGGCGTGAGGGTTCGGTTTTTCAGGAACCTCCTGCTGATTGGGAAGACAAACCTGTTCGAAATTCTGATAAGTTTCACTCCAGAAAGAGGTTCCCCATGTATCATTCAATTTATCAATTATGCCGTATTTTTTTTGCAACCAGATACGAAACTTCGCCTGCGCATTTTCGCTGTAATCCACTACTCCGTAGTGTCCCGGCTCATTATCGATTTGCCAACCAATAACGGTAGGATTATTACCATAATGTTTTGCTAAACGAGAGACGATATTTTCCACATAGCGACGATAACAGTCACTGCTCCAAGAAGCATGTTGTCGACGACCATGCTGAATTTGTACACCATTATCCCGCCGAATCAAAATATCGGGATGTTTTTTCGACAACCAAACTGGAGGCGTAGAGGTAGGTGTACACATGATTACTTTCAGACCATATTTCTCCGCTAAAGACACAGCACGATCCAACCACTCAAAATTATACCTTCCTTCTTCCGGTTCCATCATAGACCAAGAGAATTCGGCAAAATGGGTGAACTTAATTCCCATATCTGACATTTTTTTCAAATCACGTTCCCATTGAGAAGAATCCCATTGCTCTGGATAATAATAAGAGCCTAAAGAAAACAGTTCTTCCTTAGGGAAGGATTTTTCGACAAGAGACTGAGAAAATACTGTTGCAGAAAATAATATGCTTAAAATAAAAGTTATTGTTTTCATTGGTAATTTATTTAGATATAAGGAGAGTGTCATTCTACGACACCTCTCCTCACACTCCATCTAATATATAGAGAGAAAACTATTCAACAACTATCACTGATTCCCACTTTAATTTAGGAGCATCGCCAGCAAGGTCCCAAATATCTGTGCTCCAACCTAACTCAAGTTTACCTACCGTTTCCTTCAAAGTAGTTGCAGCACGACCTCCATTATATCGATAATCATTGATATATGTATTTATTTTATCTTCAGTAAATTCCGCACTAACGTCTACACTGTTACCATTGACCACAAGAGGAATATCATAATTAGAGAAACAACGCTGTAACGTTAAATTAGAACCATTAATCCATCCTGTAACAAGTCCTGAGCCTAAATCAGATAATGATGTCACAGAATAATTCCAAGCAATACAACCTTCAACTGTACTATTACTGCATCCATCAGTTCGACCTACAATCCCGCCCGCATTGGTATTGGCTATAACTTTTGCTGTCGAATAACAATTGGAAATTGTGGTATTTGGTGACAGTTCTCCAGTAATACCTCCTGCCGCTTTTCCATTTTCAGAACTGATTGTACCGGAAGAGTAGCAATTAGAAATACGACAATTAGCTATTCTAGCCGTAATTCCGCCGGCATAAGCATCCGCACCACCAATAGCAGTTACAGTTCCACCTTTATAAAAGCAGCCTGAAATACTTCCGCCGCCACCATTGTTACAATCTCCGACAATACCTCCTGCAGCTGTCCCACTTACATTGGCAGAAGAAGAACTGTTTAATATACTACCCTGCCTCAACACTCCACAAATACCTCCAATTGCAAAAGCCGGATTTCCCCAATCCCAATTCAAATTCACTTCACCGTCAACAGAACCACTAACATGAGTATTCACAATTTCCGTTTTAGGATTAAAATATCCCCAATGCCCCACAGCTCCCGCCACAATCCCTACAGGTCTTCCTGTACCTGAAACAACAGCATTTTCAAAAGTGACATCTTTACATGAACCTATTAACACACCAAAGAAACTAGCATAGGGGGTACCTTCACAAGACCAATTACTTATCTTATGATTATTGCCATTAAAATGAATTATACGATATTCTCCCCAATCCAAATTTCCACCTGCATCAACTAAAGGCATCCAGCTTGCTCCAGCCAAATCAATATCATTCCGAAGTTCAAAATAAATTTCCTCTCCGGCAGCAATCGCATCGACTTTTACTTTCATCGCCAACAGATCATCTATAGAACTCAAAAGATGAGGATTAGTTGCAGTTCCTTCTTTTGCAGGAATTTCTACCCTGAATATAATCTTACTTTTAGTAGATTCTATTTTCGCTTCTTCCGTAAATGAACGCAAATATAATCCAAGCACATATACCTGTGGAACATCTGTGCGTGGAGGTTCTGTGAATGAGACAGTAACCGATTTCTTCGTTTCACCTGTTGTAAAAACAATCGGATTATCATCAATCGTCCATTGTTCGTCCGAGAAGTATTTATAGGTATGTTCATCATTCAATTCTTCATTAACTTCTTCTTCCGTCAATTTCGCAAATAACGCAACTGTTTCTTCCGCATCCACACTTCTTTCAATATCAAACTGAAACGAGGGACTTGTCCTAATATCGATGATATCCTGTAATCCCGACGCGACTAAAGATATAACGATATTATCCGGTTGCCCAGGACCTTCAGGTTTTTCAATCTCGTCATTGCCTAAAAAGATATCTTCATCCTTAGAACATGAATAAAAAGCTATTACACAAACAAATAGCCATAAGATATAAAATTGATAGTGTTTCATAATAATAATTTTTGGATTTTTTTTTAATAAATACGTGCTGCAAAACCACCTCCAGGAGCCATTTTAATAGTCAAAGATGTCGCATTGGAAACATTCTTTACTTCTTTTACATAATGCTTTGCATTCAAGGCTGCATCATCCGCATCTCTCATTAACTCCATTGTATATTCACCTGCTGTCAAAAAAGACAAAGGAACTGTTACGGTACGTGCATCTTTGTTGTTTACTCCGCCAACAAACCACTCACCATTATGTCCTTTACGGGCAATAATAATATACTGTCCTATTTTTGCATCCAAAGGAACTGATTCTTCCCACACAGTCGGAATCTTAGAAATAAAGTCTATTGACTCCTGATTATTATTGTAATTTGTAGGTCCGTCACATAATGTTCCTAATGGACTAAATATCGAAATAAATAAAGCTAACTGCTGACACCGCGTACCTTCGCATGAGCGTCTGGACCACTGGCTACCAATAGGAATATTTTTCATAGCACCCGGCGTGTAATCTGACGGCCCTGCCAATTGACGAATAAAAGGAAAAGTCACAACATAATCAACCATGTCCCTCAACCCTACAAATCCAGTGGACGCAAACTCCATTCCTTTCACCGCCTCATAACTTACAATATTAGGATATGTACGTTCTACTCCTGACGGCTTCGGACAACCATGATAAATCATCAATAAATTATATTTGGCGGATACCTCTGCGGCTTTATAAAAACGTTCCATAATGCGTTGGTTGTCATATTCCCAAAAATCTATTTTAAAACCTTTAATACCCATTCTGGAATATTGTTGACAGATTGCTTCCATATCTCCATCACTAAAGTTAGCAGCACCGCCCCATAAAATAAGCCCGACTCCTTTTTGCTTTCCATATTCAATTAGTTCCTCCAATCTTATTTCCGGACGCGCTTCAGCCAAAGAACTTCCGTTTAAAGCCCACCCTGAATCAATGATATAGTACGGTAAGCCTTTAGAAGCTGCAAAATCTATAAAATGTTTATAAGTATCATAAGTTTTTGCACCTTCTCCTCTTCCATCCCACCAACTCCAATAATCCCATGTTGCCAAACCCGGTTTAATCCATGAAGTATTTGTTATTTTAGAAGGAGCAGCCAATCTATATACCATATCATTAGACAACAGATCCATATCACGTTCTGCCACACACAACACTCGCCAAGGAAAAGTACGAGCACCGTTACAATCTGCAATATACTCCGCATAACCTCCTACCTGATAATGACTGCCATAATTCGCAGAAGGCTCCATACTTGTAGGATAAGCTGCAAAAGTAGCATTCAGCACATCATCCGAATTAGAGTTACGACTCAAAAACAATCCCGGATAATTGACCGCATCCGATTCTGCAATACAAAGCTTCTTACCATTACCACACACTGCCAACATTGGAGTCATTATAAGTTTGTCTTTTATCACACCATTAACCGTAGTCAAAGTATACATTTCTTCAAAGCTGGAATTGAACTTATCATTCGAAGAGAAACTACTTTGAGGAGCATAAGCTACATAAATCTGGTTATTCTCAGCAAAGGTAAAATCAGCCTGCTCACCATAAATCTTATAATTATCCGTACGTTTAGATATAAAACGGTAAGCCATACCTTCATCATACACTCGAAATTCCACATCAAAATCATCTCCAAAATCAAGATACAGTCTATTATATTTATCGGTAACTGTCTTTTTTAAATAGAACGATGTAGAAAATGATTCATTAATCGTCTCTTCTTTGGCACCCTTCAATTCTCTTCCACCACCCCAGATAATTCCATGTCCCAATTGCAATGCTATAGTGGACTTGGCAAGCATGGGAGTTCCCCCATAGTTCAAATCAAAGGTCAGTTTTTTTCCTGTACTAACATTTACTTCCAGCAAACCATTAGGAGACTTTATTGCAAAATCTTTTCCAACAACAGAACCTCCTTTTGATAAATTATCCTCATCAGAATCTTTACATGCAGTAACCAGTACTAATAAAAAGACTATCCCTTTCACCAAAAAGCTTTTCATATCCATATCATTTTTTTTGAATAATCCCAGCAAATCCTCCGCCCTGTGCCATTTTAACGACAAGTTTTCGGTTCGATGGTATATTTATTATTTCTTTAATGTAATTCTCAGGATTCACATCAGCATCTTTTGCATCACAAACCCACTCCATCTGATAATCTCCAGCAGGAAGAAAAGAAAAATCTAAAGTTATAATGCGGGATTGTTTATTATTCACCCCTCCTATAAACCACTTATTCCCTTTTTGCCGGGCCATCACAATATATTGTCCGATCATTCCATGCATAGGTATTGTCTCATCCCAAGTTGTCGGTATTCGAGAAATAAAATCCACAGATTCTTTATTGGCATAATAATTGGTAGGACTGTCACACAACGAACCAATAGGGCTAAAGGTGGTAATAAACAAAGCAATCTGTTGACAACGGGTACCCTCACTAGCTTTAGGAGCCCAACCAAGTTTCCCAATCGGCAGATTTTTCATGGCTCCCGGAGTATAGTCAGATGCTCCGGCTATCTGACGAATAAAGGGAAAAATTACATTATAATCAATCATATCATAGGCTCCTACTATTCCAGTTGAAACATACTCCAGCCCTTTTATCGCTTCATAACTCATGATATTTGGAAAAGTCCGATTTAAACCGACAGGTTTCGGGCATCCATGGTAAATTAACAATAGCTTGTACTTAGCGGTAATTTCCGCCGCTTTAAACAATAGGTCCATCATACGCTGATTATCGTATTCCCAAAAATCTATTTTAAATCCCTTAATACCCATATGTGCATAATAACGGCATATCTCTTCCATGTTATCAGCAGCAAAGTTGGCAGAACCACCCCATAAGATAAGTCCAACTCCTCTCTCTTCTCCATATTTCACCAATTCATTCAAGCATAACTCCGGTCGTGGTTTAGTCATAGAAGCACCATTACCTTCATATATAGCCCAACCAGAATCCATGACATAATAGGACAGTTTTTGAGATGCTGCAAAATCGATAAACCTCTTGTACATATCAATCGTTTTACCGCTTTCACCCTGACCTTCCCAGTTATTCCAATAATCCCAGGTAGCCAATCCTGGCTTAATCCAGGCTGTGTCCGCAATGCGGGATGGGCTAGCCAACCGATAAACCATGTCATTACTCAGTAACTCAATATCATTATCAGCAATACACAGAATTCTCCATGGAAATGTACGCACTCCATCGCATTTGGCAATGTAATCCGCATAGTTTTCCATTTTATAAAAAGAATCATTCCAACTTCGTGGTGCCATTTTTTCCGGATAACTAGCATATGTTCCACTTAATACATTGGAATAATCTTCCGTTCTTGTTAAAAACATCCCTGGATAACTGATTACATCAGACTCTGCTATACATAGCTTTTTCCCTTCATTTCCAACAATCAGTGTCGGCGTCATTATCAACTGATTCTCCGCAATTCCACTTAAACTTGTCTCTGTATACATTTCTTCAAAGCTGGAATTGAATCTATCATTCCCATCTGCCCCTCCACGAGGGGCGTAAGCAAGATGAGAACGATAATCTCTATCAAATCTAAAATCAGCTTGTTCATTTATGATCTTATAAGTTCCTTCATACTTGGAAATAAAGCGGTAAGCCATCCCTTCATCATACGCACGAAATTCCAGTTCAAATTCTTTACCACAATTCAAGATTAAACCATTATAGCGGTCAACAACTTCCTTACGTTGATAGAAAGGGCTCTCTATTATATTATTGTTGCTGACTTTTTTCACTTTAGCTATTTTGGCCTCCTTCCCCCAAATTTGTCCATTATCCAATTGCATACTTATAGGTGAGGGCAACAACATCAACAAACCATCATGCTTTACAGAATAAGTAATTTGCTTATCTGTTGAAATTGTAACAAGTAATCTACCATCAGGAGATTTCACTTGATAATTATGGGCAGCCAACAAAACTGCACCATATATTATCAAGCTAAACAAAACAAATATTTTTTTTGTCATTTCTTCTACTTTTATTTGCCCCATAAACGGAATTCCGCCAAATTTAACGAACCATCTCTTCCACTTCCCGGATATCTGATCTCTCCCATTCTCATACTTCTCGGACAGGCAAACCTTAAATAAGAGAAAGAAGCAGACGCCGTGAAAACACTAGATCTATAATCCGTACTTGCAGTTGTTGGCAAAGCGTCAGTTTCACTATTCAGTGTAGCAATCAATGTCCAATTGCTCAAATTATCATCACCAATATTACTGCCATACAAGTAAATAGTTACCGGATCTTCGTGGTAGTCTCCACTACGTGTGGTATAGCCTATTGAGAAATCAGAAATAGGAGCGGGTAATTTGACATCAAAATAATAACCAATCTCAGAGGATACATATTTAGAATACCAAGCGTGCCAGAAAGTGTCCCTATTATTATCAACTAAACATTCCAATCTTCCCTCATGGTTCTGTTCTGAATGAGGACTAGAGAGTTGTTCCGGATTTAATGTTATTTTAGCATTATTTCCAAAGGGATTGGTAACAATTAAATAATAGGGATTTTCCAACACAAATCCTTCTTCTGTACAACTGACAAATTTTATCGGTACAAAATAGTTTGTTCCTGATATCAATCCATCGGATGTGATATTTAGAACCAAATCTTTCATAGATTTGCTGTCTCCTTGCTCAAACTCAAAAGTTTTTATACTAAAAGCTACATTTTGAATAGGCATCAACACACATTTAAAAGCCGGATTATTCTGATTATATTCATCTAGCAAAACCGTGGCATCAGAAGCATAATCAACCTCACACGAAAAATTCCATTGATTGTTAGAAACATTTACGATTTCCGCACCCACATTTACTGATAAAGATGAACTATTGCCAAAATTTACTTTTTTACTTGTATTCGAAAATTTAACAGTCGGAGTATTGACAGCTACAATCTTTAAAAACAAGATGTTCTTATCTGAATTGACAGAATCAGATGCACTGACTAGCTTCAATGGCAACACCCATAAATTAGAGGGGTTTCCTTCTTCCAGCAGTTCTTTGATAATAGAAGGTGTCAATGATACATTACAATACTTATGTAACTCTTCAGACGTAAATAATAACTCTGAATTCTCCAAGGAATATGTTTTCTTAGGAAGTACTTTATAATTTACGGCTTCGGGAATGCTATATTTCTCATCCAATTCTTTTTGTGACATCACTTCAATATGAGCATTCGCCTCCAAAGTAGGATTGCTTCCCGCCTTACAAACAATAAATGAATAATTATATGTAGGAGTTGAACTCAATTGTGATAATTCAAGCTCAACAGAACCACTATCTTTGATATATAAGATTTTATGATACTCTTCTGGAAACAAATCCTGATAATCAGATTCATTATTATCACAAGAAAACAGCGCCATCAGACATCCGCCCAATAACAAAAAAAGATATTTTTTCTTCATAATCGTATAATTTACAGTTTGTTGAAATGAAATTAATATCCCGGTGCCTGAATCATTTGCGGGTTACTATATACCTCATCTGCATAAACAGGAAGAATATACATACGATTATCCCACATAAATGGCTGATTTATCTTGGTCCGTACATTAAACTCATCAAAAGAAGGATCATATTTCGCCAAAACATTCAATCCTTCTCTTGCACCAGCTTTCAATCTCTCTGGAGCAATCATCCAACGGCGTACATCATAATAACGATGTCCCTCCCCCCATAATTCTACAAATCGTTCATTACGAATCCAGTCCATTAAAGGCATTACATCCAAATCACTTTCTTTCAACTCAAGCACCCCCGCCCTACGACGTATCGTATTTATATCAGCCAGCGCTTCCTTTGTCATGTCCAGTGCCGCATAACATTCCGCACGATTCAAATATAATTCGGCTAAACGAAATAATGGTATCGGATAATTTACATTATTGCCTTCACCACTACTCTCTGAAGTAAAATTCAAGTCAGGTTCAACAAACTTTTTACTTAAAAAGCCAGTGGGTGAATAGTTTCGGTTCACTTGTGGGCTGCGTCCTTGTTTACTAGAGCTCTTCATGTTGAGTTGTAAAGATTTTCCATTTACTAACTGTTGCGTGTATTCTCCTCCATCAAAGGCCATCCATGCATAAAAACGTGGTTCACGACCTACACATAGATTAATAATATCAGATCTTCCGCTTACTCCTGCAGATTTTAACCAATCACTTTTATCCACAAACTTTTCATCATTTTCCGGCAATTTCCCATTTTTAGTACAAAAATGTTCGATCGTATATAAAGTCGGTGCCATTTGACTATATCCAGATACCCATGAACCATTTCGTTCAATAATATTCAAGGGTAAAGGTGACCAAAATCCTATCGCAACATATGGTACAATCCCCCATAAATATTCAAAATTGCCTTCATCAGGAGTTGATTGTAATACGAGACTCATTAATTTGACATGCGCCACAAAATCCTCATCTGAATTCTCTGGTATATATGGATCTTTAAGGTTCGCCACTCTTGAGGGCATATTATCTACAAGCAATAATTTATTACCACCATTATCTTCAGCCCATTTTAAAGCATAATCACAAGCTTCCAAAGCCCTTCTCCATTTTTCCGGTTCATACGAGTTACTCACCAACTCCTTCCCATATCCAGGAGTTTCATAGTTTTTGTTTTTCCAGTCTTTATATGGAAAACTGCCATTCCATAAATCAGAAGCAGCATAAAGCAGCAAGCGAGCTTTCAAAGCATAGCAAATGGAAGAAGTCGCTCTTCCCCATTCTGATGTCGTACGGTAAGCAGGAAGATCCGTTGCCGCTTCATCGCACTTTTTACAAATAAAATCTACAACATAATCAAAATGCGAACGTCCTGGAATCTCAGAAACCGGAGTAGCCATTGACATAAAATGGTCAATTATAGGAATAGGACCATAGTCCACCAATAGACGGAAATGATAATAGGCTATCAGAAAATTCACCTCTGCCCTATATTGTGTTTTCATTGCCTCGTCTACTCCCAGGGGGTTAGATTTCTCCAATTGTTGTAAAAACAAGTGACATTGTCCAATAGCATTATATGCGTTATGCCAATACCCATAATCTATTACAGATGAACTCAATTGATTATAACTGAGCTTCTGTAAGCCACTATTCAATTCAATAGAATTAGTTGTTTCATCTACAGAAGGATTGTCCATAGTAATTGTATTCTCAACGCCGTTATAACAAGAATATAAAAAGTTACGTACAGCATTTGCATCTTTCATAGTATCATCCAAATTCGCCTGTTCAGGTGGAATTACTTCCAGATAATTACAAGCAGACAACAAGCTCATTGATAAAAAGACTTGTAGGAAATATTTTAAAATAGCTATTCTCTTCATATTATTTGTTTTACAATATTAGAATTTCAATTGAACTCCCACATTAAAAGTACGGGACAAAGGATAGGAATCATAGCCCAACTCCGGATCCCATAACTTAAACGGACTCCATACGGCCAAATTATCGCCACTTAAGTAGATACGACAGTGAGGAAAAGTATATCCCAATTCCAGTGTCTTGAAACGAATAAAATTTCCATTACGCATCCAATATGAACTAGCTTTCATATTATTTTCAATCTGACTGTTTTGGATTCCCAGTCTCGGATAAGCCGCATTCGGATTTGGGTTTCTTTCAGACCAATAATCTTTAGCGATGAAAGACATTAAGTTGCGTTCACCATATGACATATCCGAAAAGAATGGAGAAATACCATTTATCATTATAGTACGTTGGGCAGAACCATTAAAAAACACTCCGAAATCAAACTTTTTATAAGTAATGTTCACTCCCAAACCATATTGGATCCGAGGAATATTTCCATAATCAGACAATACCACCATATCGTCTTCAGTTATGAGTCCATCACCATTCACATCACGATATTTTATATCACCCGGCATAACCGTACTGCCCAAACTCTGTGTCGGGCTTACATTAATTTCCTCCTGGCTGGCGAATAAACCTTCTGCAATATATCCCTTCGTCGTACTTAACGGTCTTCCAGTATCCGACTTCCATACATAAGGATAGTTTGGCTCATCTTTATATATATATTTGTTTTTATTATAAGTAAGATTACCACGCATATCAATTATAAATTCCTTAAAAAGTTCCTTACGCCAATTGATACTAAATTCACACCCCATATTATCAACCGCACCTATATTACTCCAAGGAACAGCATTCTGATACCCCATAATTACCGGCCATGAAGCACGTCTCATTAGGATATTATACCTTTTATCATAAAAATAATCAAAGGTCAGATTCACTTGATTGAACAGTTCCAGATCTACACCAATATCCAGTTTCTTCACTCGTTCCCATCCTGCATTCGTCACTGCGTACGAGTTGATCACAGGCCCTTTATAATCTCCTCCAATATTACCGAGATAACCAGTATGGTATCCCCCGCTACCTGTCAAATTGACTTCATCCAAATACAAAAAGTGCGCAGCAGCAGGATTTGCCTGGAGGCCAGTTTCATCACTACCTACTAATCCATACGAACCGCGAATCTTAAAATAGTTGACATATTTTTCAATTGGTTTCCAAAAATCCTCACCACTGGCAACCCATCCTAATGACATAGCCGGAAAAAACTCAAAACGATCATTCTTCCCCAAACGCTCCGTGCCATTATAGCCAAAATTCACCTCCACCAAATATTTGTGTTTATAATCATAGGTAAAACGACCGGAAAAGCCTTGATTACGATTGGGTATAGTTCCATTACGATATTCACGCTGCATATACATCAACATCCCCGACACTGAATGCTTCTGTCCAAAAGTACGTGAATAATCAATTCTAGCATCCAGATAAAACGTATTGTCATTTGCTTTTTGAATTTCGCCTTCCTGAATATATTCCTGTCCACTATTACCTATACGCTCCAACTGCAGATTATCTTCTGTTGAACTCATCTTTGCTAAATAGTAAAACGGCTCCATTGTACGCGTGTAGTCGGAAGCTGCATAACTTTTAAAATTTATCAATGCTTTAACAGAGAGTCCCTCGGTTACAAATCCCAAATCCTGCTCGATATTCAAGGTTGTATTTAAGGTACTATAATTTTCTTCCTTGAACGACTCCATCATCTTCGCATATGGGTTAAGATACGTCCTTTCTCCCTGTGTAAGCCAAGCATTGCCGAAACGAATATGCGTATCACCTTCCTGACTTGGATAAGTAGCCGGAAATGTTATGGGATTGGCATAATAAGCATATTTAAATAAGTCTGAAACGGAATATCCAGGCCCTTTGTGTTGCCCAATCTGAGCATTCATCCTTAGCCCTACTTTAGTGGTAGAAGTCAGTTTGTAAGCAATATTATTCTGAAATATATAATCCCATCGATTGATATTATTATCAAAAGAATAAGTTTTGGGTATGTCCAACATACCTGTATCGTGATTAGCTTGCAAACTCAAATAATATGTTACACGCGATCCACCGCCGGAAACATTGACATTCGCCCTTTGATTCATTGTCATATCTTTAAACATCACATCACGCCAATTTACATCCGGTGCCAAATAAGGAGAAGTATGTGAACGTGTTAAATCAATTACATCTTTGGAGTATTTTGGGCTAGCACCAGGAGTACGCGTCAATAAAGCCTCATTATAAATCTCCATCCAAGTAGCTCCATCGACATAATCCACCATCTTTGTTGGTTGCATAAATGAATTTTCAAATGAAACATTAATTGTAGCCTTGGAGTTTTCCGCACCGTTCTTAGTAGTGACAAGCATGACACCATTAGCTCCGCGTGCTCCATAAATAGCAGTGGCTGAAGCATCTTTCAATATCGAAAAACTTTCAATAGATTCCGAAGGTATACGGTTTAAATCACCGGAAGATATTTCCACCCCATCCATCAAGATAAGAGGAGTAGCACGTCCTCCGAAAGTACTGACACCACGAATATAAAATTCAGAAGCAGCCCCCGGTTCTCCGGTTTTAGTGACGGCAACCACCCCTGCGAGTTTTCCTGCAAAGTTATTCGTTAAAGTTGATGAAGGACTACGTAGTCCTTCCCCCTTCACTGAAGTTATGGAACCCGTTACAGATATTTTCTTTTGTGTTCCGGCTCCAACAACGACCACTTCACTTAACATTTCATTATCGGATGCCATCTTCACATTCAAAACACCTAAATCACCTACCATTAATGTTTGTTTCTTATAGCCTATATAAGAAAACTCTAATTCTGTATTATTTGAAACTTCTATCGAAAACTTACCTTCCAAATCTGTTATTGTGCCTACGCCCGGTGTTCCTTTAACAGAGATACTGACCCCTACCAAAAGATCGTCAGTTGAAGCATCCATAACTGTACCTATCAATTTACGTTTCTGTTGTTTTTTACTCTGTGGATACTGTTGGCCTTCATTCTTCTTTAAAGAGATTTGACGATCTTTTATCTCATACCGGACATCCATCCCTTTAAATAATTGATCCAAAACGAACGTAATAGGTTTATCTTTCACAGATAAACTTACATTTCGTTTTATGTCAATCGTATTATTATAGTAAAAGAATATAAATTGGCTATTCTTCTCTATATAGTTTAGCACCTCTTTTACGGGCTTATTCCACATTTCAAATGTAAAAGTTTTCTCCTGATTATATGTTTCTATATTTGCTGAGTAAGATTGCAAAAAAAGAAAGCAAAAACTAAAAAGAAATAATATGCGAGATATTTTCGTCCTCGCAGAAAAGTCTGTATTGTTATTTTTCATATATTAGCAACGAATTAAAAAATTAAACAATCTTGAACATTGTTTCGATTTTATTATAGCTGAATGATTGTGCACTATCATTCAGCTATTTTTTACGGGTCTTTATTTCTCATAAAAAACAGGTGTAATAATAAGGTTAATAATTAAGTTTATTTATCATACGCTCCTTTCTCACATATATTTTATCATCAAATTTTTCATAATAAATGGGAGCGGAAAATGATATAGTATGTAAGACGTCTTCCAATTTTTCTTTTAAGTCCAATTTACCAGAAACCAACATTTCTTTAACTTCCAGTTCCAGAATAAATTCTCTGCCATAATACAAATTTAGCTTTTTAAATACCCTGTCCAATGGTTCGTCCGTATACATCAGCATATTTTTCACCCAACATACATAGGGTTCTATATCTACATTTTTAGGAGTATTCAGTTGCCCAGTGTGGATATTGACTAATTGTCCCGGAGCAAGCTTCACTTGTTCTTTCTCATAATTCTTAACATTCACACTTCCTTTAACTAATACCACAGATGACATTCCTTCCGACGGATATGCCGACACATTAAACACTGTACCCAATACTTGTACCTGAAAATCTTTGGTCTTAACTATAAAAGGAGCACTCTCATTACGAAAGACGTCGAGATAGACTTCTCCTTCAACATAAATCTCACGGCGATTCTTCTCAAAATGACTGGGATAAACGACACGTGTCCCTGAATTTGCCCACAAATGTGTCCCGTCAGCCAAAGTCAATCGGGTTCTCTTTCCTTTTGGTATTATCAATTGATTGAATTCTCTTTCTTTCTCCAGTGTTTTCCTCTGATCAATCGTATCAGAATTGACCACCACAGTTCCATTATGTGAATAAATGATATTTACATCTGTATCTTTTACTACTACATCTGTCTTACCTGGTATCAGTAATAGAATATCCTTGTTGGTAGCTTCTTCGACTTGTGCATATTTTGCAAAGTCTGCAATCGAATCATCATCTGCATAAAAAGGAATAAATTGTTTGCCTAACCAGAATATGCAGAAGAAGATTACTGCAGCCGATAAAGCCGTGGTGACATACAGGATATGGCGTCGTGAGTTCTTTCTTTTCTCTATGAATACTTGTTCTTCTACATGTCTCCACAAGTCGTCCAGTTCTTCAGGAGTGACATGTCTCTCCTGCTCTCTGGCGTGCTCGATCAATTTTCGTGCAACATGGTGGTGTACTTTAAACTTTCTTTTCTCCATTTTTCATCGTCTTTATCTTTAAAACGACAATAATGTAAATGTCTACTCACTTTTTCCGAAAAAAAATAGAGAATTTATAAAAAAAGAGCAATATAGTCAGGAAAAGAATAAAATAATAAATAGTAAATACTCATCTAAAGTCATTTTTGACCGTAAACTGGTTAATGCACGAGAAACCAAATTCATGGAAGACTGGGGATTTATGTTCAAGACAGCTGCCATTTCTTTATAGGACAATCCTTTGACATAACGAAGATAGATTGCCACCCGCTGGTTCTCAGGCAGACTTTTGTAAGCGTCTATCAATTTTTTGCTTAATTGAAGTTCTTCATCATTACCTTTAAAAAGGGATTCTAAAGCAGTATCTTCTATTTTCAGTTCAAAGAAATGTTCATTCAAATCTTCCGTCAGTCTCAATGATGACAATTTATCAGATATAACATTTTTCAAAGAAGTTAAAAGATAAGAACGTACATACTCCGTCGATGACAATCGCTTACTAGTACAAAGTTTCACAAAAAGATCCTGAATGCAATCCTTTACAAATTCCTCGTCTGAAGTATATTTAAGGCCAAAGTTAAGTAATAATTCGTAATGTTTCTTATACAAGAAAGACAAAGCTTTCATATCACCTTTCAATACAAGATTCCATAAAGCCGCATCTTTCACATTTTGATATGAGGTATATTGCATCTGAAAAATAAGAGATATAGTATTAGCAAATTAATTATTCACTGCAAATATAATTAAAAAGTATATTTACATCATTAATCTGCCTCTATATTTCTACTGAAAGACAAAAAGGCCCTATATTATCATACGAAATACCTACAGCCTACCACTTTCACCTTCTTCCCGAAACCTCCGTCCAGAGCAGGAAAGCGGGTGAAAGCGACCATGCAAAAGCCATTCTATCACGCTTTCACCACTTTCACCGACACACTTCAAATCGACGCTTACTCAAAGTTTCCATTTACCGCCGGAGCACATCACGAGACACCCCGTAATAACCCGCTGCAGCCACATAAATCGGCTGCATTCGTTTGCCGATATTTCGCAATTTACCTTCTTCCAGCAATCGCCGGAGATGACGATTCGCCGTAGTCCGTGTCATGCAGCATACTTCCTGAAAATCATAACGAAGCATTACGTCATGATCGGCGAAATATTCCTTCAGCCGCATATCTATCTCCACTGCCGACAAAGATTCCGAATGGCGCGCATACTTACTCCGGCTGGCTTTGACACCTACTAATTCACCCCGCAGGCGGGCATCCGGACGGAAACCGATTGTTTTCAGTTCCATCTTCGACCATTTGTTTTTAGTACTGCGGGTCACCTTTTGCGTGCTCCTCAAAATAGGGGCAAAATAGCCTAGCCCCTCGATATGTACCTCGCGTCCTTCACGTAGTTCTTCACCACAAATTTGGGCAAGCATCTCGAACGCATTTTTTACATCACCTACAGAAAGCGAACTGCGTCCGTGAATCATCCGGCACAGTTTATCCGTTCCCACCTTACCATTCAAAAAAATGCGGGGATGCAAACCTTTCTCTTCCGAATCATCGGACTCACCGGGATTCTCATACCAATCGTAAAGTATAGCCATTAGTCGTTAACGTTTTGATAGTGAATATATTTCATGTAAAAACTTTAAGTTTATTATCAAACCACTACCGTGGTTCATTTAAATCACACTCGTTATCCAATTAAATCACTCTTGTCATTTAATTGGACCACGAAAGTGAATCAACAATAACTCTTCGTCAAAGCAGGGAAAACGCACGAGTTAAAACGCTTTAATAAAGTTGTTTATCAAATTAGTTAGATACTCATCACTCCATCCAGCCTTCTTCCTTTTCCTATTGACAGAAGTCTTCTTGTCTTCATCCTGATAATTCTTCAAAATGGTCAATGCCATTTTAGTTAAAGTGGAAAAGTTTTGTGCCGAATTCATCATTTTTCTTCCATCATCTTCATTAAATGTAACATCCAACTGCCAATGCAATCCATTTTCTACCGCCCAATGCTTTCTCTTATATTTAAGAATAAGCTCTGGATTGTTCACTAATGAAGAGATGAAACAATGTTTCTCATTCTGTATTTCCCCTGTGGCTATATTTATTTTCTCGGTCTTTATTATTCCATAAGTCCTAAGATTCTTCCAATCGCGATAACAGAACCCTAATCTACTGGGTTCAGAGCAGGATATGCAGGTCCTTGTCACCATAAATCCATGACCTTCTGTGGTTTCTTCAGCTCTTTTGATAAAATCATTTTCTCTTCCGGAAATTAGCAAGTACTCCGCATCGTTTTCGATATTTTCCCTTAGTTTTAAATGATTATCTTTCACCTCTAAAAGATAATCGGCTTGTTTCTCTGTTATTTTTTCTACAATCTTCTTTTGGGTGCCAAGTGCATCGATGGTAACTACATCTCCTTGTCGTATATCAATGTCGTCCAGTAATTTGGGTATTGCTACTATTTCATTCTCTTTTATTGAGACCCGTTCCTGCCCTAATGACAGACTCATATCAGAAAGAAAGGCACTGACAATATGAAGTTTGGCTGATGCTGCCTGCTCCTTTGTTATTTTACCCGCCGACTCTTGTACCAGTTTATCAGCATTGATGGCACCACAGATCGTTTTCCCGTCAATAGCTATATGTCTATTCGTATAAAGATCATTACCCTCACCTATTTGAACTTTCGACCAGTCGCAATCTTCTATGGACGGTGAATCACCTCTCATATTACAGGCCCATTCTCTGTAACAACTCTCTAATCTTTCTGTTTTTATGATACAAAAAAATCGGCGTAATGTATCATGTGAGGGGGTAGTTTCTAAATCCGGTATGAATCTCCTAAGAAAATCTTTCTTATAACGGGCGAAGTCTGCTATATCATTCCAACTCTGACAATCACAAAAAACACCCGATAAAGTGACAAGCATTATCAATTTGCCCGAATAAGTGACTTTATTCTTTTCACGTGGGTCTATTGTATCAATAGCTTCAGACATACTAGCCATATGACGTGCCAATTCGTCATTTATTAAAAAATCCTTTGCAATCTTATCCATTACTGTTTATTATTTAGACGTGAAGATAATGAAATACCAGAATGAATACAATATAAATAATCAATATATCAATTGAAGAAGCCCGAAGATTAAAAAGGATGAAAGCAATAGGTGGCATGACCATGTAAAGTTGTGACACGTCTATATGAGGAAAAGTAACTAGGAAGACTTTATTTATTATTAGATATACAAGAGTATTGCCATTAAATAAGTTTTGAGAAGAGAAGGGAACTATTGATTATTAAACAATTAGCACTCGTGCGTTTTCCCTGTTCGTCAAAGATACGATAAAAAATAGAGAAAAGGACGATAAGAAGCCGCCTTCTTCAGTCAAGTAGAAATTTATATTTTTTCCGGAGAAATACTTGCAAACCGATATCATCCTATAGTACATTCGCAGTATCAGCGCTGAACAATAAACCGATTTTAATCACTTAAAAATAGAAAAAATAATGAATGCAATAACATTGATATGGAGACAGGTATTGAAGGAACTAAAATTGTTTCAAATGAAGGAAAACAAAGAAGATGCAGTTGAGAAAACAGAAAAAGAGCTACAGAAAACGCTAAAATGTCATGAAGATAAATATACCATTCCCCTGCCGGACACTGTACCGCCTACTGGAAAAGAGAAAGAGACAGAACGAAAACAACCGGTCCGATTAACCCAAGAGGTACGTACATTCCTGCAAAAACAGTATGATTTTCGTTACAACCTATTGACGGAAGAAACGGAATATCGTCCTGCCAACAAGCGTGCCGTTCCTTTCGAACCTGTAAGTAAGCGGGAACTGAACACTTTCTGCATGGAAGCACACGACCAGGGCATATCCTGCTGGGATAAAGACTTGAGCCGTTACATTTATTCCACTTGTATTCCTGAATACCATCCTTTCCGGCTTTACATGGAGGAACTGCCCGGCTGGGATGGGACAGACAGACTGGAAGCTTTGGCGCAGCGTGTCTCTGACAATCAGCTCTGGATAAAAAGCTTCCATACCTGGATGCTGGGACTCACCGCCCAATGGTTAGGCATGACGGGAATACATGCCAACAGCGTAGCCCCCATACTTGTCAGCAGCGAGCAGGGACGACAAAAATCCACATTTTGCAAGGCACTGATGCCGCCGGCACTGTCACGTTATTACATGGACAACCTGAAACTGTCTGCACAAGGAAAACCCGAAAGGTTACTTGCCGAAATGGGACTTCTGAACATGGATGAATTTGACAAATACGGAACGCAGCAAATGCCATTATTGAAGAATCTGATGCAAATGGCAAACCTGAATATCTGCAAAGCTTATCAAAAGAATTTCCGCAACTTGCCACGCATCGCTTCTTTCATCGGTACAAGCAACCGTTTTGACTTGCTCACCGATCCCACCGGTAGCCGGCGATTCATCTGCATTGAAGCAGAACATCTGATCGATTGCGAAGGTATCATACACGATCAGATCTATGCCCAACTGAAAGCTGAACTGCTCTCCGGCATCCGTTACTGGTTCACAAAAGAAGAGGAACGGGAACTGCAACGCCACAATGCTGCTTTTTATCATCCGTGTCCGGCAGAGGAAGTCTTTCATGCCTGCTTCCGGATAGCTAAAGATGATGAAGAGGGAAGCGAACGGCTCTCGGCTTCGGATATATTCAGGAGACTGAAAATGTATAACCCCGCTGCCATGCGTGGAAGTAATCCGGCTACATTCGCGCAAGTTTTACTTGCGGCAGGGGTCACCCGCAAACATACCAAATATGGGAATGTGTATCTGGTGAAACCGATGAAAGCGGCATAAAGCTCCTGACAGAGGGAGGGTTCACCCGTAAGAGACTGGGAAATAACAGTTTACAAAAGGGTGAAAGAGGTGAAAAGAGAAAGAGGACATTAAGAGGGAAATAGGCTATAAACAGTAAGATGTTGAATAGAAAATCAGGAAAAACTTGATTATCTATTCAAAATCTTATTGTTTCCGGATATTTATCCTACTATCCATTTACTGCCCGGTATAAACGAAATGATCTTAGTTGTTACAAAACAACAGATAAACGTAACCACTGCGATACATGGTATAGCGGCAACAGTGGGAAGCGCCAATGTATCTTTGAACACAGTCACCCACAGTCCGAGCCAGAATATGTGCATAAGATACATACCATAGCTAAGTTTCGATGTTTCCGTCACCAACTTGGGAGCTTGCGGACGTTTGATACATGTAAACATAAGGAATGTACCCGTTGTGAGAAGCACACAGTTAATCGTACAGAAAGCCCATCCTATTTCTATTACAGGTGTGGAATGAAGTACGCCGGGTATAGCCTGCACATAGAATGAATAAATAGTCCATACAGCACCGATCACCATTAAAATGGTTCCTATAGTGAAACGTTTGGAACGGTTCCAGGTAAGGTGTACACGAATGTAATGTGCCAGAACAAGATAGCCCAGATAACCGGAGAAGTACCACAACATGTGGTATTCATTCCAGAAACATTGTCCCCACACTTCACCACACCAACGATTGAGATAAGGCATACAGGTTGACAACACGAACAGCCCTATAAAGAAACGTTCTTCTTTAGCCGTGGCTTTTCTCAACCAGGGGGATATAATTGGGATAAACAAATAAAGGCTTATCAAAGGATACATAAACCACAAGTGTCCGGCTAGCGTCGGGAAATTCAGGAATATCCGCGACAAGTCCTTCATAGATGTTTCTCCGTCTATCTGTCCCCACAACATAGGTAGAGTGCTGTACAGTATCATGAATATGAAAAACGGTGGAAGGATGCGAAGACAGCGCTGGCGATAGAATTGCCACATAGACTGCTCTTCCTTCATCGGTGCAAGCAGGAAGGCGGAGACTATCATGAACAGGGGTACTGCCATACGTGAAAAGCCATCGTATACTGATACCCATAGCCGGTCTGCTTCATTCGCTAGAAAAGACTGCGGACCTGCCATATCAGTAGATCCGGGAGCACCATAGAAATTCTCACTGGCATGAACAAGGATGACGAGAAAGCATGCAAACACACGGATGTAATCTAAAAAAACAATACGTTTCATTTATTCTAAGTTTTCTAGTTATTAATTTATTCTTTTGTGTTCGGGAACGCAGAGATTCTCAACCGTGCCGCCCCCATAGGGATCAATGTTATTTCTTCTTTATCACCTTTCACCGCATCTTCTTCCGGCAATACGCCACACAGTCCTGTTTCATCTATCTTCCATTCAGGAACCGGACGACCGATAGCTTTTACTTCTAAAGGTACACTGGTTACTGTGAAAGGATAGTTGTCAGCCGGCCAGGATTTACGGATGACCTTGAAATTCTTCAAAGGTTCTTTCTTATCCAATACCAATGAATAATTCCAGGGGCTATCCGGATAGATTTCAGTAGTAGGCCATTTCTGGGGATCAGCACCTTTCTGCCATTTTGAATCACCGATAGCAGTCTCCCGACTGTCTTTCTCTACATATTTCTCTGCAATCTTGAGAGACAAAGTCAAAGGTCCGTAATCTACGCTTACGCTGTTTTTATTGACCTGCCAGGTACGCATAGACAAAGACATCGGAAGAGTCAATTCCACACGGTCACCATTCGCCCACTCGCGATTGATGCAAAGATATTCTCCCGCTACAGGAGCTGCACTTACCTTCTTGCCATTCACCCGCACTTCCGCCTTTTGAGTCCATGAAGGAATACGAAGATAAAATGGAAAAGCAACCTTTTCACCGGTAGAAACAGTGAAGGCAATGTCTTCTTCAAAAGGATAATTTGTCTCTTCGTGAAGAGTGATTTCCTTGCCGTCACCCACTTTCACTGTAGCTTTGCAAGCTGCATAAATAGCTGTTGCCACTCCGTTGTCGGGAGTTGCCAGTACCAGATGTTCGGTGAAGTAAGGCCAGCCCTGTGCATGATTGTGTTGGCAGCAACGACTGCTGAAAGGATTCATCGAAAGGAACGGACCACGATTGTCAATGCCCGGATGATGATTCTTCGAATCACTGATAGCATGGTTCGGACAAGTGATATAACGCAATGCCTTGAAGTCCGGCATTACGGCAGCCGGATAAGAGTTGAACGCTACTTCTTCACAGTGTTCCGCCCACATGGGATCTCCTGTCATACAAAGCATGATTTCATCAGAAGCCATTTGTTCTACCAAACCGCAGGTTTCCACTCCCTGTCGGGGATCGATATATCCCAGACGAGCATTTTCGTCCGCACCGAACATACCTCCGGGAACCTGTCCAAAAGTACGCCGAATCAGATGATGGACATTATAAGAGGCTTTCAGCATCGCTGAATCTCCGGTCTGCATATAATAAGTGGCAGGTTCACGGAAACATTGGGCGATATTTACATTGTGCCAGTTAGGTAAGGAGGTGGATTTCGTCCAGTCGGCTGTGTTACGGTGAATCTTCTCGGCCAGTTCGAGCAGGAAAGCATCCCCAGTATGGTTGTAAAGCCAGTAGATACTGATGATGTTATCACCGCCACGGCTTTTCTCCCAATAATCTTCCAGAAGCTGGTCATCGGGAACAGTCATCTGCCACTTGAAGTAATTCGTCATCAGGTCAATGACACGCTGATCTTGAGAATACTCATAATAAGATTGCAGACACCAGAGCATAATCATCTGTGCCCAAAGTTCGCGTTTGCCGTTACGTTCATTGACCGGACCGAAATAGCCATCCGGCTGGCGACTGGCAAATACACCTTCAATCCAATATTTGGTTTCTTCAATCATCTTCGGGTCATTCAGGATATATGCTAGATTGCCATACCCTTTGAGCCAGTAAGGGACTTCCTCCCAGCCGTGATCGCCACCAGTTGTCAACCAGGCATTATTATCCTTTTCCAGCCAAGCGCTGATTTCTCCCAAGTGTCCGGTCAGACCGTCACGTTGCAACTCCAGATACTTCTTCACCCATCCTTCAGGCTGAATACTACCTACCGGCAACTTTATAAAATTCAACGGTCGAAGCGGAGCGCGATACCCGATATAATTGGTATTGACGGACTGTATGTCCGGTCGGTCCACTACCGTCACCGTACCACTAGAAGAAGCAGACGCACAAGCTGTAACCGCCACTCCAAGCACTATCGATGCAAAAAGTCCTTTCGTTTTATTTTTCTTCATTTCGTCTATTCTATTCTCATTTAGATTATTTCAACTCTCATTGCACTGCTTCAAGACGCATATTGTCAAGGTCCAGCAGCACTTTCTTTCCTATTCTCCGATAAAAGCCATTGCCTATAACTCCATCAAAGAATATACCGGGAACTATTTGGCCAAGAGGATATGTTTTTACAGCTTCCGGACCAGGAGGCTGCATTAATTTATCATCAAATATTATTGCAGGATCTTTTAACGTTTTATATGTGATCGCCCGTGCCTGATGCAGCATAGCTACCCCGAATGTATTCTTTTTACTGGTAGAACCAATCAGCAGTTCTTTCTGATGTTTCTCGTAAAATGCAGAATCTACTGTAATATATTCATCAGAACCCGTATCCAGATGAGCCGTAAAATCAGTTCCATTAAGTTTTATACGCATATACAAATCGTATTTGTATGCATAAACATTGGGGGCTTTAGAAAGGTGAGCATTGGGCACAGAGACGGGGAAACACATTCTGTTATGTTCGTAATCAGTCTGTATCTTCCCTATCAATTTCATTACCGGCAGTCCAAGAAACACACAATCCGTAAACAATGTACGCACCGAATCTACAACAGTATGAGCCTTCTTCCTCTTCTTTCTTCTCTTAATTGATAAACCGGATACAAATGGAACACTCGCGGTGTCCGAGTAAATGAAGGCTGGAATATTGTAAAAAGTTATATTTCCAACTTCAATAGAATCAATGATACTCCGGACAGAAATCAAGTTCTCATTGATCGTTACTTTATTCTCGTCAATGCTGTCATATCTAAAGCCCATCCCATCCGCCAACTTTCTACTTAGGATACAGTAGGGGCCCACCCCTGTATCAAAGATAGTGTTCTGTGATATTCCATTATATTTTGCCTGGAAAACAGACTTATCACCTTCTTCTATATCAACAAAAGAAGACGTTTCGTTCCGTTTCATTTTTATAGGAGGCAGATTCACTGCATTTTCAGCATAGGATAAGAAATTCTCTGTAGCAGTTCGCCATTCCTCATATTCTTTTCCGCCTATATTTGTCTTTGTAAGACTTTCATTCCAAATTCGTTTCATCTGCAGATAAGTATCCAATGCCTTATCCGTATCCCCTAGTTCTATGTACGCATCAAACAAATTAGAATAAAAAACAAGTGTTTTCTCCCCAAAAGTTGCATAATGGTGAGGTATAAACTGCTCTAAATAGTAAGCGACACTGTCTGTCTTGTTTAAAAATTGCGCCATTCGAAATTTATAGTATAACTCTAAATCAGGAGGGACTGTCGTTGTCTCTGATAGATTCTCGTACAATTCCTTTGATTCAAAATATCTTCCATTATACATTAGCTTGTCCAACTCTTGTAATCGTTCAACAGCGACCTGTCCATGTAATGTAAGTGGAGTAAGCATAAAAATAAGACAGATGATATAATATGACCTACGATATCTCATACTACTATTGATTTACATTTTCTTTCTTTTATAGGCTATCTCATTATCCAGTGAGCTTTATTTGGCATCAACTTATACATAAAAACACCCAACTCTCATTGCACTGCTTCAAGACGCATATTATCAAGGTCCAGCAGCACTTTCTTTCCTATGCTTCGATAAAAACGATATCCTACAAATCCATCAAAGAGTGGTGCTATAGATTTAACAGAATATACCCTTACCTCATCATCTATAGTCGGAGGCTGCATTAATTTGTTATCAAATATAATTACAGGATTTTTTAATGATTTATATGAGGACATCCGCGCCTGATGTACCATAGCTACTCCAAACCTATTCTTTTTCATTACAAAACCAATTGGCATCTCTTTCTGATGTTTTTCATAAAATGCAGAATCAACTTCAATATATTCACCAGATCCAGTATCCAGATTAGCCGTAAAATCAATGTCATTAAGTTTTATACGCATATAAAGCCCTTTTTCGTATGCATAAATATTTGCTTCCTTGGAAAGAGTGACATCTGAAACAGGGAAACACATTCTATTATGATCATAATCAGTCTGTATTTTCCCTATCAACTTCATGATCGGTAGCCCAAGACATACACGCTCCGCCACCCATGTACGCACCGAATCTAAAGCCTTCTTCATCCGCCTCTTCTTCCTTAATGAACTGGATACATACGGAATACTTTCAGATTCCTTATAGATAAGGGTAGGAATATTATAAAAGGTGATATTTCCGACTTCAATAGAATCGATAATACTTCGGACACAAACCAAAGTCTCATTCACCACTACTTTATTCCTTTCAATGCTGTCATATCGAATCCCCATCCCCTCGGCTAACTTTTTACTCAAAAAACAGTAAGGTTGCATCCCTGTATCAAAGATAGTAGTCTGTGATATCCCATTATACTTTGCTTGAAAAACAGGTTTGTCATGTCCTTTTATATCCACAAAAGAAGATGTATTGCTCCGTTTCATTGTTATAGGAGGCGAATTCACGGCACTTTCAGCATAGGATAAAAAATTTTTAATATCAGTTTGCCACCCCTCATACGCTTTACCATTTATATTTGAAAGACTTTCATCCCAAAGCTGTTTCATTTGTTGATAAGTACATAGTGCCTTATCTTTATACCCAAGTTCAATGTATGCATCAAACAACATAGAATAAAGAATTAACACTTGATTTCCACAATCCTCATAATAATAAGGTATATACTTCTCCAAATAGTAAACAGCACTATCCGTCTTGTTCAAAAACTGTGCCATCCTAAATTTATAGAACAAATCTAAATCAGAAGGGATAGTTGTCGTATCAGACAGATTCTTATACAGCTCTTTTGATTCAAAATATCTCCCATTAAACATTAGCTTGTCCAGCTCCTGTAACCGTTCTGCATCTACCTGTCCGCATAATGTAAGCGGAGTAAGCATAAATATAAGACAGATGATATAATATGTTTTCCAGTATCTCATAAATTATTGATTTCCATTTCCATCTTTTGAAAAAGAGCTGCCCGATAACAGACTTATCAATCCCCCTACTCCCGTAAACCATAGAAATATATTCCCAATAAGAGACGGAAGGCCGTAATAAAGCCTCACAAATAGCTGCCCATGAATATATTCCGAAATAAATAATTGGTAACCGAGAGCAGGGAGCTCATTCATAAATCCATTATTTATCAACAGAGAATTTGAAGATACATTGGCTTGTATACTTTTCGCCCGGGCGAAGTACAGCCGACGGCCATTCCGGTTTGTTCGGAGTATCCGGATATTTCTGTGTTTCGAGACATACGGAAGCACGTTGGTTGTAAGTAATGCCTTTCTTTCCTGTCAGCGAACCATCGAGGAAGTTACCTGCATATACCTGAATACCCGGTTCATTAGTATAAACGTCGAGTACGATACCAGTCTTCGGTGATTTCAAAGAAGCGCATTTACGGGTTACGTCGCCTTTCGTGTTCAATACCCAGTTGTGATCGTAACCATTGCCATTTTTCAGCTGTACGAAATCATAGTCGTTGATACGTTCGCCTACCGGAGTCGGGGTGCGGAAATCCATCGGAGTTCCTTCTACCGGAACGATCTCGCCAGTTGTCATGAAAGTACTGTCCACCGGAGTATAATAGTCCGCATCCACCATCAACAAATGACCGGAGTTGTTGCCGGCATCACCTTCAAGGTTAAAATAAGAGTGGTTGGTCATATTTACAATCGTCGGTTTGTCTGTTTCCGCTTCGTATTGAATATCGATGGCATTATCGTCCGTCAGTTTCATCAACACTTTACAAGTGATGTTTCCCGGAAAACCTTCTTCACCGTCTTCCGCACGGTAAGTCAACTGCAATTCCTGCGGATTCAACAATTCTGCATCAAACACCCGGTATTGGAATCCTTGCGGTCCGCCGTGCAGACAATGACCGTAGTTATTGCGGGGAAGCTGATATTCCACACCATCCAAGGTGAACTGTCCCTGATTGATACGATTGGCATAACGTCCGATAGTCGCACCAAAATCCGAAGGCTTGCTGATATAGTCCTGAATAGAATCGAAACCGAGAACAACGTCACGCATCTGTCCGTCTTTGTCGGGAACCATCACTGAAACAATACGTCCACCGAAGTTCGTGATACAAACTTCCATGTTGTTCTTGTTACGCAGAGTGAACAAATCAGTCTTCTTTCCATCTACTTCTGTCTGGAATTTACTCTGCAATAAACCGGAATCTGTAGCCTTTTCAGCTTTCGGAGTACAAGCTGCCATTAAAAGGGCGGCAACTGCCCATACACATAACTTTTTCATGATACAATTGTTTTTTTTAATATTAGTTTTCAGCTATTCATATTTAGATGCAGACGACGCGGATAACGCGTTTTTTCTAATTTTGCATCAGAAAAAGAGCCGCATCATCCGCGTTATCCGCGTTCAATTTACTATGTCAGCATATTACTGTATACTATTCAATAAATCTACCTTTCCTTCATTAACCAGCTTCAAAATCAACTCACCGAAAAGAGTATTCTGCCAGGCAAACCATGCACGGGTAAATTTCTTCGGATTATCCTTATGGAAAGATTCGTGCATAAAGCCGGTGTCAGCATCCGTGTCCATCAACATCTTAATGCAAGTCTTGATTTCAGCATCATTCTGACTTGTGAAGGCTTTCATCATAATACTCATCGGCCACACCATATCGTAACCGATATGCGGTCCGCCGATTCCTTCGCCTGCCTTGCCTTTAAAGAAGTAAGGATTGTCCTCACTCCACACAAAACGGCGGGTATTCTGATAAATCGGATCGTTTACATTCACATCACCCAAATAAGGCATCGCAAGCAAACTCGGCACATTGGCATCATCCATCAGATGATGATTTCCAAAACCATCTACCTCGAATGCATAGATTTTACCATATTTAGGATGGTTATACACCGCATATTTCTTTAAAGCTGTTTCCACCTCCTGCGCCAAGTCCTTACATTCTTTAGACAAAGCTGTCTTCTTATTTACCGTCTCCAGAATCTCGGCAGCCTTGCGCAACGAAGATACAGCGAAGAAATTGGAAGGTATCAGGAACTGAAGCGTAGTAGCATCGTCCGAAGGACGGAAACTGGAAACAATCAAACCGACTGGTTTCACCGGTGCTCCCAGACCGTCATTGCTCACAGTATCCAGTGCACGTTCCGTCTTACGTTGAAATTTATAAGGACCTACTCCGTCTTTACGTTGTTGCTCTTTGAATGTTTTAAGTACATTAGTGATTGCCTGAATCCATTCTTCGTTGAATATGCTCGCATCTCCGGTAGTCTTCCAGTAATGATAAGCCAAACGCAACGGATAACACAAGGAGTCTATTTCCCATTTACGTTCGTGCAACTCCGGTTTCATGTCTGTAAGGTCACTCATCCAATGACCGTCAGGAATAGCGCCGTCATTAAAAGCATTCGCGTACGGATCGATATTGATACATTTGAACTGGCGGAGAATAACACCTGCCAGCATTTCTTTCAGTTCAGGGTCCGCATTAGCTAATTGCACATAAGGCCATACCTGTGCACCGGAGTCGCGTAGCCACATAGCATGAATATCACCCGTATATACGAACGTATCCGGTTTGCCATCGCTTCCTTTACGGAAATGTACGGTTGTATCCAGTGTATTCGGGAAACAGTTGGTAAACATCCATGCCAACTTCGCATTCTTCAAAAGTTTCTGTACACGGAGAATCTCCTTCTCTACCGCATTGGAACGGAACAAACGATTGGATATTTCCGGGCGGTTATCTTTCTGAATAGCATCCGCCAGACATACATGCATTTCCGTCATACGGTTGGAGGCTTGTAACTGCCCGCCACAGAGAAGCATACCTGCCAGCATACCTGCACTGATATATTTGATCTGTTTCTTCATGATTACTTCTTCTTTTTAAATTCGTTAGAGAAAGAATAAGGGAAATCGGACTCTTTGGTACCACGTTGCTGATTGGGTTTCGCGTCCATCTTGAAAGAAATGCTAGCGCCATTCAACAAATCCTGATGAGTCAGATAGTTTTTGGTATATTCTTTACCGTTCAATGTCATTGATGAAATGTAACGCTTATCGTCTCCGTTATTCGGAGCAGAGATAGTCACCGTCTTTCCGTTTTCCAGATGCAGCTTCATCTCCTTGAAGTAGGGAGTACCCAAAACATATTCATCCGTACCCGGACATACCGGATAGAATCCCATTGCCGAGAATACATACCAGGCAGAAGTCTGGCCGTTGTCCTCATCACCGCAATAACCGTCGGGAGCAGGGGTATAAAGTTTGTCCATCACTTCACGAATCCAATGTTGCGCTTTCCAGGGTTGGCCGGAATAGTTGTACATATAAAGCATGTGCTGAATCGGTTGGTTACCATGTGCATAGTTGCCCATGTTCATAATCTGCATTTCACGGATTTCATGAATAACGGCTCGATAATAACTTTCATCGAAAATCGGAGGCAGGATAAATACAGAATCCATCATTTGGTTGAATCCGTCTTTACCACCCATCAAATCGATCAGACCTTGAGGATCGTGGAATACCGACCAGGTATAATGCCAGCTATTACCTTCCGTAAAGGCATCCCCCCACTTCAACGGATTGAACGGAGACTGGAACGTACCGTCTTCATTCTTGCCACGCATCAGTTTGTGCTCGGGATCGTAGAGATTCTTATAATTCATTGCACGCTTTGCGAAAATTTCAATCTCTTTTTTCGGTTTCTTCAAGGCTTTACCCAATTGATAGATACACCAGTCATCGTATGCATATTCCAGTGTACGGGCTGCATTCTCGTTAATACCTACATTATAAGGTACATATCCCAACTTATTGTAATACTCATGTCCTAATCGTCCGGTAGAACGAACATTCGGATGTACTGCATTCGCTCCGTGTTTCACGGCTTCCCACAATGTCTCAATATCGTATCCTTTCAATCCTTTCAGGTAAGCATCGGCAACGACGGAAGCGGAGTTGTTTCCAACCATGCAACCTCTGTGTCCCGGACTTGCCCATTCCGGCAGGAATCCGCTTTCTTTATAAGTGTTCACCAATCCTTCCTGCATCTTTGTGTTCATGGATGGATACATCAGGTTAAGGAATGGGAACAGACAACGGAATGTATCCCAGAAACCAGTATCGGTAAACATATATCCCGGAAGCACTTCACCGTTATAAGGGCTGTAGTGCATCACGTCTCCTTTAGCATCTATCTCGTAAAAACTTCTGGGAAATAATACTGAACGATACAGACAAGAGTAGAAGGTACGCAAATGATCGATATCATCGTCTTTCACTTCAATACGTCCCAAAACATCGTTCCATATCTTGCGGCCTTTCGCTGCAATCTGTTCAATGTTGTCCGTACCCAGCTCTTTCAAGTTCAGTTCCGCCTGTTCAGGGCTGATAAAAGAGGAAGCCACACGCACATTTACCTGTTCGCCCTTGCGGGTTTTGAAACCGATCAGTGCACCGGCATGATTGTCTGTCGCTTCCAGTTTGTTGGTGTCAATCACACCACTGGCTACGGCAGCCGTATAAGTAAACGGTTTGTCGAATACTAGTACGAAGTAGTTTTTAAAGTTGGCAGGAACACCACCGCTGTTTTTAGTGGTATAACCGATAATCTTGTTCTCCGAAGGGATTACTTTCACAAACGAGCCTTTATCAAAGGCGTCTACCACTACATAAGAGTGGTCGTTTTCGGGGAAAGTGAAACGGAAAGCAGCCGCTCTCTCTGTCGGAGCAATTTCGGTCACTACATCATGATCGGCAAGATATACTTTATAATAATAAGGAGTAGCCGTTTCAGCTTTATGAGAGAACCAACTGGCACGCTCATCCTGATTAAATACTGCCTTACCGGTTACCGGCATGATGGCAAATTGACCGTAATCATTGATCCAGGGACTTGGCTGATGGGTTTGTTTGAATCCTCTGATCTTGTCAGCGTCATACGTATAGGCCCATCCATCGCCCATTTTACCAGTCTGCGGAACCCAAAAGTTCATTCCCCAGGGCAGCGCAATGGCAGGGTAAGTATTTCCGGTAGATAATGCGTGCTTTGACTGCGTACCAACCAGCGGACTAACATAGTCCACCGGTCCGGTAATTGTTTTTGCAGTCATAGCCCATGCACTAAGTAACGTAAAAGCGAATAGAGCTAGTTTCTTCATGGTATTTTTGTTTTATTTAATCAGTTTTCCTTCAAGCATTTTGATATAATATCCACCTACAACGGAACGTGCCTGGAAGCCTCTTTGATTCGGTTCGTCTGTAAATACCCAGTCGGACATCGGAACACGGTTAGGTGTAACGTTCATAAACAGATATACGGGTTCGATAAATTTCTCAAAGGTAGCTTTGTCATTTGCCAATGTAGCTGTCCACATGATCCAGTCGGTCTTTGTGTATGTTTCACGGTTATCCAACGGAAGACCATATTTATTTTGCTTCGAAAGATAGTAAGCTATTTCCGTTTCTGCAACATTTTTAGGGAAGATTTGCAGATTCAACAGTTTATCCCACACCAAGTTATACTTCTGGCTCCATGTTCCCGGTTTGTCAAATGTGAGACGATAGTGGTCACCATCATCAGCCATTTTCACCCATTCGGCAGCCATTTCTTTCGCTTTCTGTGTGTACTTTTCAGCCACGTCTTTTTTGCCCAGCATATCTGCCAGATAACCGTATGAAGCAACACCCATGATTGCTTTGATAGAAAGGTTGGCATTGTGTGCAAAGTGACCTGCAAAGTCATCGGTACAAAGTTGGTTGGCCGGATCAAGTCCGTTCTCTACCAAATAGTCTGTCCACGTAGTCAGGGTTTCCCAATGTTTCTGTGCGTAATCTGCATTACCTTCTACTTTTGCAATGGCAGCAGCCAACACTACCATATTACCCGATTCTTCTACCGGCATATCACCGCCATAAGTCTGGCCGTTAGCCAATGGATAAGTACCGACATCATGCGCAGCAAATGGTTTCGTCCATTTTCCGCTTTCACTATAATAGAAGATATGGTTCATGGTAGCTTTCACCAATTCCGGATTGTAGTATAAAAGCAACGGAGCTCCCGGATAAGTCAGGTCGACTGTTCCGATGGAACCATTACTGAAGTTCTCCTTAGAAAGGAATACCAAGTCACCGTTCGGAGCCTGTACCAGTTTATGTGCAGCCAAGGCCTGACGATAAGCCAATGCACAAAGTTCGGCATATTTACGTCCACCGGCAGCAGTAGCTTCTTCCATCAGCTTCTTGTCGAAAGCAGCGCTGTTCTTCATTTGTGTCTTGTATTCTTTCTCTGCTTTCTGGAATTGGGAAACAATCGTTTCATTACCCTCACGATTCCAGTAAGGACGCAGGTTATCACCAAAGTATTGGATAGAATAAATATCATCATATCCGATCAACAGGTGGCCATCAGCTTTTTGTGTTTCGCCCAATGAACGTACCAAAGCCAGTTTATCATAACCGTTTGTGGTAGGAGCTTCCAGTTTATTGGCTACGAAGTTCTTGCGCAGCTCTCTGCCGTCACCGATTGCAGATGTGCTGTTTTCCTTTTCAGCTGCCAGATAGAAATGTCCCCAGTCGATACGAACATCATCACCCTTTTTCTTCAGAATCTCCTGATTGCGGCTTCCGGTACGAAGGAATAACAAATCGCCGTCAGTAAAGCTGTCGGCAACAGATTCCTGGTGAGGTTGGTCGATTGCCCATTGCGGAGATGCTTCGAAATACAATTCAACCTGATGTTTCTTTCCGTCATTGGAGGCTACTTCATAAGAGATATAGTTGACAGGACGTGACAACAAGTCCAGATTATCCATGAACATAGGAGCGGTAAATGTCAGTTTCAAATCTACCGGACCGCAAGTAAATGTATAATAAGTCTGCATAGGTTGTACGTCTACAGAAGTTTGTTGTGCTGTTTGATGGAAAGAACGATAACCGTCCAATTCTACCAATAATCCGAAATCCAACAGTCCGTTTCCTACCCGGTTATGACAATAGCCTGCAATCAGATTCTCACCCGGTTTCAAAGAAGCTACTACTTCTTCCGACAGTTTCACCCGTTCGTTCTTTTTACAAGCATTACCTGTATCTACCACTTTGATGCCGTTGATATAAATAATAGCATCATCGTCATGAGAGAATTCAAGATATACATTCTTTCCTGTCAAGTCCTCCTGAATATCAGCTACCCGGCGTACCCAGATAAATTCTTCACCCCATTGGGTTTTGGCTGTATGTTCATTCTCCATGGTTCCGAAGGCAGCTTCGCCTTCTTTCCATGCTTTATCATTGAATCCGGCATTCTGCCATCCGTCAGCAGGCTGTTGAGTGGTATACTTTCCTGTCCAGCTACCTTGTTCGGATGTCTTTACCAAAGGACGTAGTTCCAGTTCTTCCGTTCCCATGAAACGGTAGGTTTGTCCGTCTACTTTTGCAACACCAAGTAAAGAAAAATCCTTGCCTGTCCAATGTTTTACAGGACTGTCGTATAGATTGTCCGTAGTGGACCATGCACTGGTATAAGGATCGATCGTCACCAGCGGGTATGCCGGAGCACGTAATTCATTCTTCTCGTGCTGTTCTACCTGGGTCTCACAGCTACAAAGTACAGAAGCTGTTCCCAGCAACAGCATCATCAGTTGTTGTTTCATAATTTAAATCACCTGTTTATTTAATCTATTTTACGCAAATTCCGTCGTTTTCTATTTACTTCTTAGCCGGAAATAAAAGCATCAATGCCGGTATACCGGAAGCAGAATAACTGTCGATTTCCACACCTTCCGGCAACTTTTTATAGTATTCGCCTCCACATACGTTCCGTGTCTTATCTCTGTTTGCCCAACCTGTTTTGATGGTACGTTTCAAGAACGGGAGATATTGGGTTTGTCCGCAATCATACACCAACCATGCCATGTATTCCGCAAAGATAGCAGTATAGATACCCTGTTCAATACCACCTTCGAAAGGTAGCACTTTATGTTCTGCAGACATATCTTTCACTGTATAGTCTGCTGCCAGAATAGCATTGTCCAGATAACGTTTCTCTCCGGTCGCCTTATAAAGCAGTATGGAAGCTCCGATAAAGGTTGCCTGATTGTATACATGTGCTTTCCATGCGGGATTGCCATTTCCATGACGGCTATCGGCAATCTTTCCTGTTGCTTTATCCAAGAGATTTTCCACTCCCCATTCATAGATTTCTTTACCTTTGGCAAGATATTGAGCTTTCGTCTGATAATCCGGCCGTTTGTCGGTCGATTCTTTTCTATTTTCAGGCACGTTATTGTAGAGGGTTAATGCTGCAACAACTGTCGGAAAGTTGATACATGCCATCTTTCCATCACCGAATTTATTCGGTTTCGGATTTTGAATGGGTTGCCATTGCCAGAACATACCTCCGTTTTCTTTGTCATACGAACCTGTATCACCCACTTTTTCCGAGCCATACCATACCCGTTTGAAACTGGCTTCCGAGAGTTTCAGATATTCATCCACTCCAAAAAGTTCGTAGCCGCGTGCCAGACTGATAGTCCACCACATGATGTCATCGTAGATGAACCAGCCGGTATTTTCATTGTTATCATCAAAATCAAACTGACAATATTGCGCTTTGTTCCCTGCGAATATTTTCTCGCAGAGTGTTTTATAATAACTTGTCTTCTTTCTGTCTTTCTGTGCCTTTGCCAGTTTATAAGCATTCATTGCCATATCCCAATAAATAGGCTGACACCAGATAGCCGCTGCTCCATTGCCACGGTCAACAGCACTTGGATAGGACGAATTTGTCTTGTAAATATATTTATTGGAGTCTAGTAGTGTATTATTAAATCCTTCATAAGCTGCCCATACATCTTCGTTCGTATACGCATGCTTCTTCTGGTTTGCTTTTCCTAAATTACCGACTGCCCATGTGGTAGTTGATACTCCCAATAGTAGTGTCAGAGCCAAAAGAATTTTGCTTTTCATGATAGTTTATAAGTTTATAGTATTTTTCCTGTTACAAAGATTGCAGAAATAGCTGAAAAAAAACGATAATATTTATTCAATAAAGAACAAATACAGACCAAAACACTTTTCTACAATAAAAATAAAGGATTAATAAAGGGTTATTGGAGAATAATTTCCCCTCACTCTGTCCTTATGACAGAGATAAGGGGAATATTTAATCTACCTATTGAAAACTCATTCCGGTAAACAATTATTTGTTATCTGTAATGTCTGTGGATTCAATCCATTGCCAGTTATCACCAACTAATGTTGCTGTATGACCTTTCAAACCTGTAATTGTTCTGGTAGCACTTTGAGTAGGCTGATCACCTTTCACTTCAAAATCCCAGGCTTCTACCAAATTCGGATTATCGGCACTTACACCTTCTTCATTCCCCATATAAGAAGCATATACCTGATTTTCTGTCCGGTTTGTTTTCCAGATACGGATCTTCTTTATGTAACCGGAGAACCATTCGTTACGGTTTCCATTATTGTCCATCATACAGAATCCGGTCATTTTAATCTGATTGGCTATGGATTGTTTATTGATATACGTTCTCCAGGACTCACCCACACGAATGGGATCACCTTGTCTCGTACCGTCAATCATGGAATAACACTTCACATCTGTCGGAGTATCAAATCCCGGCAGGCCTTTATCTCTGAACAGGAATGCATAATGCGTCCAACGATCTTTGGTCCAGTTATCTGATTTCTTCCATCCCGGTTCCCACTCTTGAGGATTCGTATGATTATCATCTTCCCAATGAGCAACCATTGTTCTCAACAATCCCTTTGTACGATCCTGGGCACGCCATCCGCTCCAATGAGGATCGTTTGTCATGGTAGAAAGGAAAGTACAGTTGTCTTCTCCCTGTTTATTGCAATATTCTTTGATATTCACCCAAAGTTCAATCGTAAATGCCTGATTGTCATCCTCTCCAAACTTCACATAATCCTCGCTATAACCAAAGTCTATATAGGAACCGGCATTTCCATCTACAAACAGATTCCAGGTAATCTGACTGTTATCCGGCCATGCAGAATCTTCGACTTCTTCTACTTTCTTATCGGCAGCAGCAATAGCCTCATTATAAATCTCCTGCGTCATATCTGTGATGGAACCGGATTTGATTCTTTCAGCCAGACTTTCCAAGTCTTTAGCTGCACTCTCCAAAACCGACTTATTTTCTACCGGATATTGTCCCTGATGATTTCCCCACTTCGTTTCATCATTAACGATTGCAAGTATTTCATCCGCCTTAGCCAGTAAATTATTGATATATTGCTGTGCTTCCGGAGACAGATTATAATATTTTGAATTTTTAAACTCGTCAATCGCTTGATTTACCTTTGCTACAGCAGCTTCCAAAGTTGTTTCATCCAGTTCTTCGCCAGCTTCTACCCGTGTTATCAGTGCATCCAACTCGGTAATAGCAGCATTTAATATATCCTTTCCGGTTTCAGGATATGTTCCGGGAGCAGTTCCGTAGGTTGAATTTTTCAATAAATAGTTCAATGACGTACGACTTTCCCGTAAGATACTTAATTGTGTATCTGTTATATACTCGTCTTCAATATCGTCACAAGCGGTAAATATCCCTGCCAGACTAGAAATCAGGAGGAAAGAGAGGAGCATTGCTCCCTCTCTCCATTTATTAGTTAAACATTTCATGTTTTTCATCGTTTTTACATTATTATTCAACAATACGTTGCCACTCGTAAGTACCGATAATCTTAGCAGTATGACGGCCTGTCAGGTCTATTACTTCATTACCCGAACCGGAAGGTTTGGTCATGAAATCCCATGCTGCCGCCAAGTCTGCTTCTTTACCCGTCACTTCAGCCGTTCCATTATAAGAATTCTGAACATATTCGTTATCCTTTGCGCTTTTCCAGATACGGATTTTCTTCATATAACCGGCAAAGCCTTCTTCAAACAGATTATCACTGGTACGCATATAACGTCCGAAAGCGGTCATCGGTGCATTATAGTTGGCATAGTTGCTCGAATTATAGAACCTGTTACCCACGCTTCCCTCGGTTGTTTTCACTTCTCCGTTCACATACAATTTCGCACGAAGCTCCGGACTGCCCGGCAAGCCTTTATCACTGTACACAAACAAGAAATGTTGCCATTCTCCATCTTCCGGTGCCTTTAGTGACGGTTCACAGATATTTCCTCCTGTTTCGCCCCAAGTTGCACGATAAATACCACCGTCTGCATTACGCCAATACATCATCCAGCCATTACGCCATCCATCACCGCCCATATAAGTTGACAGGAACACATTCTGGTCTTTTCCACCACCTTTGGTTACTTTCACCCAAAACTCAACAGTAAAGGCTTGATTTCCTTCGGTTCCGAAATTGACATATTCTTCGCTACGTCCGAAATCGATATAAGAACCACCATCACCACGTCCGTCCACAAACAGTTCAGCCGGTGTTGTTTCAGCGTCTTCTGTACGGATCGTACTCTTGAACTGTTCTATAGACGCCTTGGCTTCTGCCACATAGCGTTGTTTCTCACTTTCCGACGGAGAGGGTTGCTGATATTTGATTAAAAGTACCGCACGATTGGCATCATCTATCGCATCTGTCAGAATTGCCCGGCTTTCGGTGGGGTACTGTCCTTTCTTATCTCCGTAGTCTGAATTTTGCTGCAAATCGGTCATTTCAGCAATCAATGCATCCAGTTGGTCGATATAGGTATCTTCTATTTCAGGAGCCGCAGTATACTCGTCATGCGTTTCTTCAGAACAAGCCGCCAATTGAAGTGTCAGTACCATGCATAACACATAATACCACATTTTCCAATTTGAATATTTCGTATTCATTATTCTTCTTTTTTATGGGTTACAATTATTTATCTGCCGGAAACAATAACATCAATGCCGGTATTCCGGATGCACTATAGCTGTCAATAGTAGCGCCTTCTATCTGTGCCTTATGATATTCGCCACCACACAAATTACGTGTCCGGTCGCGATTAGCCCAGCCATAATTAATGCTACGTTTCAAGAACGGTATATACTGGGTCTGACCACAATCGTTCACCAGCATGGCCATGTATTCCGCAAAGATAGCGGTATAAATACCCTGTTCCACGCCACTCTCAAACGGCAGTAAATCGTACGTTCCGGACATGGTATTCATTGTATAGTCAGCTCCTAAAATTGCATTGTCCAAATATGTTTTCTCACCGGTAGCTTTATAAAGCAATAACGAAGCTCCGATAAAAGTAGCCTGATTGTATACATGGTCCGACCATGCCGGATTGCCTTCACCATGTTTGCTGTCGGCAACTTCTCCGGTATTACTGTCTACCAGATTCTTCACAGCCCATTCATAGATTTCTTTTCCTTTTGCCAGATAAGCTTCCTTCGTTTCATAATGCGGACGGGTAAAATCACCGTACTTATTACTCCAGCTTTCCGGATTCGGATCTGCCACACGATCGGCAGGAACGTTGTTGTAAAGGGTCAATGCAGCTACCACAGTCGGGAAATTAATACAAGCCATCTTACCATCGCCGGCTACATTTTCATTCGGATTGCCGATAGGCTGCCATTGCCAAAACATACCTCCACCCAAATTCTTTTCAGGATCTGCATAGGAACCCGTATCACCTACCCGGGGAGAGCCGTACCACACACGTGCAAAACTTGCTTCTGCCAGACTGCGATACTCTTCCACTTTAAATAATTCGTAAGCACGTGCCAAAGTAATGGTCCACCACTGTATATCATCATAGATAAACCAGCCGGTATTCTCATTATTATTATCGAAATCAAAGTTTACATAATGTGCTTTATTTCCGGCAAACAAATCATCACACAACTGCTTGTATTTGTTTTCTCTTTCCGTATCCCCTTCCGCTTTTGCACGTTTATATGCGTTCATAGCCATATCCCAATAGATCGGTTGGCACCAGATAGCAGCAGCTCCGTTATTACGGTCGGTAGCAGCAGTATAAGCGGTACTTGTTTTATAAATATTCTTATCGGGATCCAGCAAGTTATCATTAAATGCTTCATAGGCAGTCCAGGTATCCGCATTGGTATACTCCGGTACAATCTCGTAATCCGGGGTATATGGCTTTGCCTGTTTATCCTCATTGCAAGAGGACATACAAAGGACACCGGACATGAGACAAACTGCAGAGAAAATATATTGTTTCATCATAATTTCTATTTTATAATCAGTATTTAGAATCCTGTATTCTGAACCAAGTTTTTATCAATATCAATTTCGCCCTGTGGTATGGGGAAGAAGTACTGACGGTCAAAAATACGCTTCACAATCTCCGTACGTTTGAAGAATTCATTTCCGTCATAATTGACATTCATACCGTGAATTGCCTTGTTGAAATACTCATTTACCAATCCCCAGCGACGTACATCAAAATAACGGCAGTTTTCAAAACTCAATTCAATGCGTTTCTCCTTACGGATCAGCTCCATGACTTCTTCCGTTGTAGTCGGTTTAGGCAGATTGACAGTTTCACCGTATCCCGGAATACCCGCACGCTTACGGATCATGTTCATATACGTCCAAATGTCTTCATGAGTCGGGCTGACATGCGCAAGTGCTTCGATATAGTCAAAATAAATATTAGTCAGACGCAAGAGCACACAAACCAAGTTCTGGTTACGGTCGCCGGAATCCATACATTTACGTACTAAATAACCTGTACTCGTATAGTCATTGCTACCTTGTTCCTTACCACAGCTTCCGCTATAAGTGAAATCTACTATATAACCGCCTTCTGTTCCTTCAAACCATTTTGAATTACTAAAGGTTATGTCTGCATAGAAACGAGGTTCACGATTAACATACATCATTCTGGTTCCTACCGGTGCATATAAAGTACCGTCTATTCCTTTGTATTCTGCTGTAGAGACTCCTTCTTCTACATAATCGGATTTTTCGTTGATAATCGGAGTGACACCGTCAGCACTATAACCGGAAATAGGGGATTCTCCGTTTGACATGAAATAGGCATCTACCATTTCTTGGGTTGCTCCCAACAAGCTACCACCCCTATAGTTGGTCGTATTACCGGATCTATTCGGCATACGGTCGTACTGCATGGTTCCGGCAGCATTATCCAAACGGTAGAAAATCATTTCTTTATTGTTACCCATTTCAGAAAACAAGGTTCTTACTGCACGGCGATAAGATTCCGTCGGACTGAATCCTTCCGAGTCCGGACCGGAAACAGCAACACCGTCCTTATTGGTATACATCAAATGATAACGACTTCCGTAATTAGAGAAGAAAGTGTTACATTCATCAATCACTTTCTGCCAATTGGCACGTTTGGTAGCTTCATCCGGTTTGTTAGGGAACAGCTTTGTTCCGTCCGTATTAGCCAAGCCTGAATAGTAAGTGCACTCTCCGTTAAACAACCAGCTGGCACGATAAGTCAATGCTTCAATGATAAACGCCTGTGCAATCGCCTTGTCAATACGGCCATATCCGGACACTTTGTCGGTAGAAGCATCGTCCAATAAACCATCGTTTTGTGCACCTTTCAGTTCTGATACGATAAAATCAAAACACTCATCTACCGTATTGCGCGAGAGTTGCAACTCATCACTCGGAGTATCCATCGGAAAATCCTTTTCAAGCAAAGGAACCGGACCATAAGTACGTACTAAATAAAAATAATAGATCGCCCGCAAAGCTCTTGCCTCCGCTTTCCATTGATTTCTTTCTGTAACAGTCAGCGGTGCCTGATCTACATTTTCTGTAAATACTGCCGCTTCATGAATACCTGAAAACCAACTCTTCCAGCGATATAATACCATTGTTCCTTCAGTCGCATCGATAGAGTTGTTATTTATCAGTTTTTCCTTTTTGTCATTTGTCCACTCCGCCTCATCGCTAGCGCCCGTCCAAGGACCGGGAGTACGGTACAGACTTGTTTCATGCACCTGACGTTGGTTAAATTCATCCGGTAAGAATGTGTATACATTCGAAAGATACCGCAAGGCTCCATCTCTGGTTGTGAAAATCTCCTTGAGTGATAAACGGTCATCAGGCACCTGGTCAAAATAGTCATTACAAGATGTCGTCAAGAGACACGCCAGCAAACTTACGATTATATAATTATATTTTTTCATTATCTTTTTGTTTAGAATGTGAAATTAATACCAACTGAATAAGAAGTCGTATTCGGATAAGAAGCACCATTATCGGTATTCAACTCCGGATCCCACAATTTGAAGCGACTCAAAGTGAACAGGTTAGTTCCCATTACATATACAGCCGCATTCTTCAGATGAACTTTATTCACCCAGGGTTTCGGCAGATTATAAGAGATCTGCAATGTCTTCAGACGCAGGAAGTTCATGTTACGCACCCACCAGGTACTTTTCTGGAAGTTATTAATGCTACTGGTTGTTTCGCTTCCATAAGACAAACGCGGATAAAAGGCATTCTGATCCGGATTTTCCTCTGTCCAACGGTCGTCAATGTTAGAGTAGAGGTTACCGCTACCACCACCGCCATTAAACGGATTAATACTGCTACCGTTCAATACACGTTCGGCTCCCGCTACGCCCTGAAACATCATGCCCACAGACAAGTCTTTCCAGCCTACTGTAAATCCGAAACCATAGACAGTTGTCGGCACATCTCCACGAGAAATGTAAGTCTGGTCGTACGCATCAATCTGACCGTCATTGTTCAAGTCCTTGTATTTGATATCTCCGGCTTTCACTGTTCCAAACTGTGAAGCAAACGGTTTGGGAGTAATGGCTTTATTGGCAGCCGACAAAGATTCCCAACGTGCCATATCATCTATTTCAGCCTGAGTGAACAGTCCCTCAGCAACATACCCTTTCGCTCCATTGATGTTACGTCCATATTGGTTCATCCATTCGTATTTCTGTTCCGGCAATTCTCCCTGAATCCATTTATCCTTATTAAAGGTGACATTACCCCGAAGCGCAATTACCCAGTCTTTATTGATACGCTTGTTATATTCGATTGTTCCGTCAAATCCCTTATTTTCTATGATACCGATGTTTCCGTAAGGAGCAGATGTGTTGTACCCCAAGAATGAAGGCATAGAATGTTCACGCTTCAACAGAATGTTTTCACGACGTTCCTTAAACAAGTCGAACACAATAGACAGGGCGTCATTAAATAGCTTAAGGTCAATACCCAAGTCTTGTTTGCGAGATTCTTCCCAGATCAGGTCAACAGCCATATTCACTGTTTCATAACCGGCCCACTTAGTTCCATTCGGTCCGAATTTATAGCCATAGTCTCCATTCTCTTTCATCTGATCCAGATACATGAAACGACGGTCGGAAACTTCGCTATTACCCACTTTACCATCCGTATAACGTATCTTCAAGAAAGAAACTGCCTTCGACAGAGGTTGCCAGAATTTCTCATTTGAAACAACCCATCCTACACCAAATGCAGGGAAAGTTCCGAAACGATGTTTGGGCGAAAAATTCTCGGCACCGTTATAACCGATGTTGAACTCTGCGAAGTAACGGTCTTTCCATGAATAAGTGGCACGGCCGGCAATACCCATCATACGATACGGAATCGCATCTTCCAGTGTTCCTTTCGGATATAATAGTTTGGATTGCTGATTGAACAGGAATAACGCACTGACACGATGATCGTCGTTGAATGTCCGGTCATAGTTCAAGGAAGCCTCCAAATAGGTCTTTTTGTTACCACTCGTTTCCTGTTTATAGCTTAACACGTTACTTCCTTCATAAATACGTTGCAAAATAGGCTGCCCATTCATATCGTAAGGAACACTAGTGTCCAGGAAGTTGTAGGTAGACTCCGCACGGTCCTGATGTACATGTATCTCATTGTATACGTCGAATGCATACATAGCAGTCAGTTTCAGTCCTTTCGTGAGCATATCCAAATTCTGTGTGACGCGCAAATTAGAGTAAATCTGATTTTTCGTCAGGTTGTCATAGCCACGACGTGTAGCCTGCGAATAAGGGTTATTAAAGTTGTTATTGGTTGAAGTTCCCGGTACATAGGCTTCTCCGTTAACAAAGAACATCTTCGGATATTCAACCGGTGAGATAGACATTGCCGCATTATACAAATCGGCAGAAGAGATGGCCGGATAGTTTCCTTCTCCCAGATAACCTTGCGCACCGATCTCGACCTTAGTAGTAGGAGTTACATCGATATTCAAATTGGTAGTAAAGTTATAACGGCTATATTTCATTTTGGAGTCATAGGTGTTGATATTCTTATCAGTCACCGTCATACCTGTCTCATTAAAATAGCTGACTGATGCATAATAAGCGACTTTCTCGCTACCACCGCGTACATTTACATTCACACGACGATTATGTCCCCAATCATTAAAGATTTCTTTCAACCAATCCACATTCGGGTATAGATAAGGATCCTTGCCGGCAATCGTGTTACGTATTTGATCTTCTGTATATTTCGTAGCAATACCGTCATTACGCATTGCCTCGTTGGCTGCATTCATATAAGTGATACCGTCTGCCAAATCGACCATCTTCGTAAAACGGGTAAACGATTCATAATAATCCGCGCTCACTGTCGGTTTTCCTACCTTTCCCGGTTTGGTTTTAATCAAAATTACGCCATTAGCACCACGTACACCATACACAGCTGTTGCTGATGCATCTTTCAGCGTTGTCAACGATTCAATATCTTCCGGATCGATGTCATTGAACGAACGTTCCACTCCATCCACCAATACCAGCGGAGAAGAAGTGTTGGGAGTGGAAATACCACGAATCCAGATATCAGCTGCATCTTTTCCCGGTTCTCCTGTACGTTGTACAGCCACAACACCCGCCAAACGACCTGCCAATGTAGTTGTTAAACTGGCAGAAGGCGTCTTAATATCTTCCATCTTCATGGAAGACTGTGCACCGATATTACTTATTTTACGCTGGGTACCATAACCCACAATAACAGTCTCTTCCAATTCGTTCACCTGTTCTTCCAAGGTGACATCATAAATGTTGGTCGAAGCATTGGTTCGTATTTCAGAAGTTTTAAACCCGATATAGGTAAATTTAAGCACTACGCTCTTCTTGGTTACAAATATCTCATACAAACCATCCATATTCGTAATTGAACCGTTTGCATCTCCATCCACAGTAACGTTCACCCCAATAAGAGGCTCTCCTTTTATATCAGTGACACGTCCGGATATTTTCCGCTTATTCTGTTGCTGTTCGGTTGAAGCAGGGGCTTTTCCGGAAATAAATATTTGCCTGTCAGAGATCCGATAAGTACACGAAGTACCTTCGAAAAGTTCAGAAAGGATTTCTTCTATATTCTTATTCTTACTGTCGATAGATACCTTACGTTCTAAGTTGACAGCGTCATCTAAATAGAAGAAAACAAATTGACTACTTTTCTCTATTGTTTTAAGCACTTCTCTCAACGTCGAGTTACTCACGCTGACCGAAAGGGTCTTAAATTGAGAATAATTGTTGTAACTTGCGAAAGAGTAGTCTATTCCGAGAAGTAAAAAGCACAGGAATAGCCCGAGAACCTTACTCTTTCGTTCTCTAATTGCATTTTTCATATTAAACATGTTAAAAATTTCTCATAATATTATTTTCTGTATATAAACATTCATAGGCACACAAGTCCCATCTGGATGATAGTTCGTATCATCCACTCTCTTCAATAATTACCATAAAATAAGGGAGTTAGATTAGTTTATTATCTTATTTTTTTATATCTATTTCTTTACTACTCGATACGTTTTATATTGTTCATCATAGGCATAAGAAATTGGTGCAACAAAGGTTAATCCATTAATAACTGTTTCAAAGTTGTCTTTCAAATCGATTTTTCCGGAACATTTTATTTTACTTAGCGCTGGGTCAAATTCTACATTCACACCATAATAGGTAGACAGGCGTTGCAAGACTATTCCCAAATCGGCACTTTGGAAACAATAGAGTCCATTTATCCACGATATTGCCTGTTCTACATCTACTTGTGATATATTTTCCTTTCCATCGGCAGAACTGAACATCTGATTAGGAGCCAAAATCGCTTTCGGAGTCCGGGCTGTCTCTACCTGAACACATCCTTGCGCCAGCACTACACTTCTAATTGCTTCCGACTCATACGCCGTTACATTAAATTTAGTACCAAGCACCCTGACATTCATATCTTTGGTCCGCACATAGAAAGGGCGGTTTTCATCTCTGGCTACTTCTATGTAGATTTCTCCGTCCACATAGATTTCACGTTTATCTTTTTCAAACTCTACCGGATAAATCACTCTCGTGCCGGCATTCACCCAGACTTTAGATCCATCGGCAAACGTCAACACCGATCGCTTTCCACGCGGAATGACCAATTGATTGTAAGCTGCCGATTTTTCCTTTTGTATACTTTCCTGATTTGTTTTGATTTCTACGGAATCATACGTAATCTCCGTTTCTTTTTCTTTCAGGCTCACTACGTTATCTTCCGCCAAAATCAACAGTGTTTCTTCCGTCAGAGGCAAATCAGCTTTGGTATTCACTGCAAAGGTGGCAATATCCGGATCCAGCACCGAAGAATAACTCTTTAATAAGAAGAAACATCCCACAAGAATAGCAACACTGGCCGCCGAGCTCAATCCTATTAAGAAATAGTTCTTACGTTTCGCCTTCTCCTTATTTATATTGGTTGCCTGTATACGAGTCCATAAATCATCCGTTTCCTCGTTTGAAAGTACTTCTGCTTTCTCTTTTGAAAAAACCTCCAAATAGCTTTTTGCTGCTATATATTCATCTATATTAGAAGGATTCATCTGTTCAAATTCATCCCAGAACTTCTGTGTTTCTTCCGTAGGATGATTCATGGAAGAAATAAAGAAATCATTCTGAAGGAATTCTTCAAAAGTATATAGGGAAAAATCTGTATGTTTTTGTTCAGAGTTCATCATTTTCATTGTCTTTACGTATGAATAACAGTTGTACTTTCATTTTATACTCACCTTTTCCGAAGTTTTTTCCACTTTTTTTTGATTGGCAGGAAAAATAGGTTGATTATTCTCTCTTATTTTCTCTTAAATAAGTCCCGGATACGTCCCAAAGCCCGTTGAATAGAATTAGAAACAGATTGATTATTCATGTCTGTCACCTTACTTATTTCATCAATACTCATCTCTTTGATATATCGATAATAAATAATTTCACGCTGTCTGTCCGTCAATACAGACATCATAGTATGTACGGTTGCCTGAACTTGTTTTTCCTGTTCATTATTAATATATATAGTTTCCGGAGTGGAGGGGGATTCGTCAACCGTCTCTTCTCTCTCACCTATTTCATCAAACGAAAGAGAATCTGTTGTCTTTTTTAGCGCATTAAAAAGAGTGTTTTTCAACGCTACCGTCAAATAAGCTGCAATATTATCTGTTGGGGCTAACTTTGCACGATTCATGTGGATTTTCACAAACACATCATGTATGCAATCTTTAATTAATTCTTTGTCTGAAGTATATAATAGTCCGAATCGAAACAGATCTTGCACCGTTCGATTATAGATTTGGGTATACGCACTCGAATCTCCCTCGAGAAACCTTTTCCACAAAAGGGAGTCGGAAAGAGTGTGTATATCTGGGTTCATTATAATAAGTATGTTTGATTTACAAGGACAAAAATAAAACAATAAATCAAAAAAAGCCCATCTTTATTAAAATATTAATTATGGATGGGCTGAACTTTTCAGATTTTACTTCAATGGGCTTGCCTTTACTCCCTCGAAAGTCATCTTTATGGGTTTTATTTTTCCATCTTTATCAAAGTACATACGGTCAACGCAGGTCACACGAGCGTTTCCATCCGTTTCACCCAATGGATGGCGATGATAAATGATGTACCATTCATCCTCTCCCGGCCCTTTTACAACTGAATGATGACCGGCACCTGTTCCAATATTGGGATCTCTCTGTAATATTTTTGCTTCTCTCTTGAAGGGTCCGAACGGTGAGTCGGCAATGGCATAAGCAACACAATAATCCGGTCCGGTCCAACCGCCTTCTGACCACATAAAATAGTATTTTCCGTTACGTTTCAACATAAAAGGCCCCTCTACATATTTTTCGGGGGTTACTTCCTTATAAAGGGTACCATCTTCAAACGGCACGATACTCAACAAGTCCGGGGCCAGTTTCACCATATTACAATGTCCCCAGCCACCATAATACATATAATATTGTCCGTCATCATCTTTGTAAACAAACTGATCGATCGGTTGCGCACCATTTACAAATTTATCAATCAGAGGTTTGCCTAACGCATCTTTAAATGGTCCGGCAGGATTGTCGGCCACAGCTACACCAATACCGCCCAGTTCATTATTGCTTTGGATATCATTCGCACCGAAGAATATATAATATTTATCATTCGCATGAATCACGGCAGGTGCCCACAAAGCACGTTTAAACCAACTAATATTCTCTTTTGATAACACTTTCGGGTGCTTTGTCCAGTTCACCAGGTCTTTAGATGAGAAGGCATCCATGAAAGTCTGTTCGTCATAAGGCGCCGAATACGTAGGATAAATCCAGTATTCATCTCCAAATACAACTCCTTCCGGATCAGCATACCATCCCGGGAATACAGGATTGCCACTCGTCTTCGGTTGTTGATTGGCTTTTTGTCCAAATACAGACTGGGAACAGCAAATAATACTAAGAAGAATAAGGTGCTTCAGTTTCATACAATATCAATTTTAAAGTTCGTGCTGCAAAGATGAGAAAAAACAACTAGAAAATTCAATAAATACGAACCAATTAAGGATAAATACTAACCAATCTGCAAAAAAAAGATGATTTATCAGGATTTTATGCTTTCTTTGCAATATTATTATTAAGTAAAAAATACCATGAGAAGCAGATTGTTATTCCTAACCGTACTTTTAATAATTATTTGTGCATCCTGTCAACCCAAGAAGAAAACAGAGCCGGAAAAGAAAGCCGTAACAGGAGCTACTTATACAAATCCGCTACGTGAAAGAGGAGCAGAGCCATGGACTGTTTTTCATAAAGGGAAATATTATTATACGCAAGGCTCTGAAAGCAGAATCATGCTCTGGGAGACCAGTGATATTACAAATTTGAATGACAGTCTTAGAAAGCCGGTATGGATACCAACCGATCCAAGCAATTCCCATCACTTATGGGCCCCCGAAATGCATCGCATCAACAACAAATGGTATATTTACTTCGCAGCAGACGATGGCAACATGGACAATCACCAGATTTATGTGATTGAAAACGAGGCTGATATTCCTACAGAAGGTAAGTTTGTCATGAAAGGGCGCATACCGACCGACAAAGATAATAACTGGGCAATTCATGCGAGTACTTTCGAACACAACGGACAGCGTTACATGATTTGGTGCGGATGGCAAAAACGAAGAATTGACAGCGAGACACAATGTATTTACATCGCTTCGATGGAAAATCCGTGGACTCTTTCTTCTGACAGAGTCCTGATTTCCAAACCTGAATATGAATGGGAGTGTCAATGGGTTAATCCCGATGGCAGCAAAACAGCCTATCCGATCCATGTGAACGAAGCACCTCATTTCTTTCAGCCGAAGAATAAAGATAAAGTATGCATTTTTTATTCCGCCAGCGGTAGCTGGACTCCCTATTATTGTGTAGGATTACTAACAGCAGACGCCAATGCCAACCTGTTGGATCCTACTTTCTGGAAGAAACATCCGACACCTGTATTTCAGCAGGAACCGGAGAATGAAGTTTTTGGCCCCGGCGGCAGTTCTTTCGTCTCTTCACCAGATGGAAAGGAATGTTATATGCTTTATCATGCCCGTCAGATACCGAATGATGCTCCGGGTGCAATGGACTCACGTACTCCCCGTTTACAAAAAATAGAGTGGGACAAAGATGGGATGCCTGTACTGGGAATACCACAAAAAGAAGGAGAACCCATGGCAAAGCCATCTGGTTCTCCAATCAATTAGACTAATTACATTTTGTACTTTCAGGTCCAAGGTATGAACGTTTTAATCCTCCCATGTCGATGACTATTTTTTGAATGACAACTCCAGGATCACCACAACGTATCTGTAGAGTGTGTTTGCCCGGCTTCTTCACATACAAAGTAGATTTATTCACTCTACAATTCTTTAGCACACTATCATACCAAACTTGAGAATACTCAATAGCAGAAGTAGAAGGAGTAGAAATAGAACCATCATCTATACGGACACTATACTTTGTGTCCGAATTAGTATGTTCCGGCAATTTATAGTCTCGTTCTGCGTGCAAAGGGAATGTAGGTAGAACATAGGTATACACATCATAAATCCCGGCATTAAACGTATAAAAATCATATTCCACTCTAGGTACATCACCAGCACGATACATCTGTAAGGGAGATATAGGATTCCCTAATTGCAAAGCATGCCCTTCAACCCCAACCCCGGGAAGAATATTCATTTTTATGTCATTACTCTCAAACTTACGATGAAACCCTGCAGCCGGAATAGAGACATACCCATTCTCTTCCATATACACTCCTTGCATCTCATCACGCACAGGAGACGCCGGATTAAAAACAGAAACCAATACACACTCTTTTTGCTCATTAGAGCTAAACACCACAGAACCTTTAATATTCTCTCCAACCGGAACTTTCTCCCAATCCACAGATACCCTGATCCGGTCTTCTGTCGGAGTTTTCCCAGCTTTTTGAGACACTATAATCCAATCGTCCGACGGCTTTGCAGTCCAACTCAAATCTCCACTTCCTTGATTATACACATCGACCCAATGGCTTTTACGGGAAAAAGTGTTATAAACAGGCAAACTATGATAGCTTATCCCACCTTTATCCAAAATTTCACTTTCTGCCTGAAGAGCCAATTTAGGAGCACCAACCGGTGTATAACTTTCTTCCATCAACGGGAGCATAAAGTAAGAACTGGAACCTTCATAATTCTGTTTCAAAGACATCATATATTTCCATTTCCCGTTCAACAAAGAATTATACCCTTCAGTTATGATTTGCAGACTATCATGGTAATTCTTTACCTTCTCCTTTATCAAATTGGCGGCGGCACGCTGCTGACGAACATACTGCCGATAATATTGTCCTTTTATAGTCATGTGGTTCATCAGTTCGGCACCTTTCACCGGGTAGTATAATAACTGATAAAAAGCCGGCTGACTGTCTTTATCCAAAGATGCCAAAAGATTTTCCGCTTTCTTCCCAATGCGGCTATATTCGTTCAGACGATTTTCTGCTTCATTATAATTGGCAAAAGAGAACTCCGTATCCGTACGTTTCTCTCCCCCGCCCCAATAATTATTCCAATATCCCCAACCCATATATTCCGGTTTCCGGGAAAAAGCCAAATTGATATGCGAAGAAGTGATATCTTCAAATACGCTATAATACTGTTCCCCAAACATCTTTGCCAACCAACGGGCGGGATAGGTAACCACATTATTCGCATTAAAGCTATCTATATCATAAGCCATATCAAGGAATAAAGAGACTTGCATTTCGGCTCCTTTTAAATCACCGCAATTAGCCAGCCAGATACGGTCTGCCGTCGTATCATAAGCCTTTCGGAGTTCCTCATACATCAGAGCCGGGGGAGTAGTACTGTACCACAAATAGCTATGGGGAACTCCCAGATAAGAGACATGGTAGTAAACACCTGCACGCCCGGAGCGCTTCTGTTCATGCGGGCCACTTAAGCGCTTCATGTAGCCGAAGTTATCATCCGGCCAAATAATGGTTACATCATCCGGCAATTCCAATCCATTCGAATAGATTTCCAACACCTCCTTGTATGGAGTAAATGCCTGTGGAATTGTTTCAACCGGTCGATCAATATGTTCTGCAATCAAATTACGCTGGTCTTTCAACGCACTCTCCAGCATTTTGACCTTTTCTTTCATGGGGACATCACCTCCTCCCATTGCCGCATCATGCAATCCTCTCAAAGCCAATGTATATACATTCTCATAAGCACAGTTTTCCTTTACACGGTTTCCTAGAACTTCATTAATTTTATCCTTATTTTTACCATAATCCCAAGGCCCCATCGTTTTTGAATTCCATTCACTAGCTGTATTCAACAATAATGGTTCGCAATGACTGGACCCCATTACAATAGCAAAAGTATCTGCCACCAACTTATTTTCAGGTATCTTATAAAATGCGGTCGACACCGGATGCATGGCAGGAGCCAGATGATTGGCTTTCAACCGTAACAACAATTCGCATATTTTGGCATAAGTACGGGGACCTATATTGCCACGCTCTTTCTCAAAAGTCTTAGCAGCCCAAGGTTTCAATCCCCAATCTTCATCATTCAGAAAAACACCTCTATATTTCACGGAAGGGGTCTTGGAAACAGTGGTGGGAGCATCCACATAAAGTGTTTTATGTTTCTTCACAGGGGCATCCGCCCACCAATACCAAGGAGACACACCTGCCATTTCCGAAAGAGAAAACAAACCGTAAGAAGCTCCTCGCCTGTCACTCCCGGCTACAATCAGCGCTTTATCTACTCCTGGAAAAGGATGATTAACTGTCTGAATCAGATAACGTTCCCATGCTCCTTCCAAAGGAGATATATCTATTTTCCCATTGGAGGCTAGCTGACGAATTGCCTGATTCTTTTCAATAGTACCGACAATCACCACTGTTTTTCCTTTCTTCCATTCATCTGCCAATTTTAATCTCTGTCCTGTGACATTTTCAATATCAGACACAAACAGTTCGGCAACCTTCTTTACAACCGGGTAATCATTGGCATCATAACACACGGCCGCTTTTATTTTCGATGCGACTAATGGGAAAGTATATTTACTATGTTTTACATTCTCATTCACAACCACTTGTGATTGCAGGGCAGATGCCACTACCAATAATATTAATAGCGAAAAGATTCTCATTGATACAGTAGTTCTAGTTATTCAGTTCTATTTATTTTTATCTTCAAAATGATAGTTATATGGATTCCGCTTAAAATGATAACGATTTCTTGGCACCGGCAATGGGTCTTGTACACGCAGTTCCCAAGTCATCAATTCTTCCAGCAATTCCAATTGTTTGGAGGCATATTTCTTTTTATTATAAAGATTATTAATCTCGGAAGGATCGGATTTCAAGTTATACAGTTCACCACGGCCATAATTGTCGAGCACCAGTTTCCAGTCATCTTTGCGAACCATACGTTCAGTTCCGCTTTGTGTCCAAGTATTCAGTTCGTCAAAGTGAGCTATTTTATTGGGTTGCAAAGCCCCCTCTTTAACAAATGTCAACGGTTCATCCCGAGTGAAATCTTCACCACCAAAACCTTGCTGCACCATAATGCTTGAAAACTCTTTTTGGGGATATGACTTACCAGTCAGCATCGGCCATAAACTGCGTCCCTGCACTCCGATAGGTATATCTGCACCAATAGCCGTACAAATGGTGGGAAAGATATCAGCAATAGAAACATGCGCATCCATTGGAGCATTTTGCGGATGAATATCGTATCCTGCCCAAATCATTGGAATACGGGTGAGACATTCGGGCACTCCCGCGCCTTTACGAATCAAGCCATATTCCCCGCAATAATCTCCGTGGTCTGACAGGATTACAAAAATGGTGTTTTCATAAAGTCCGGCAGCTTTAAACCCCTCAACCAAACGTTTGGTCTGGTCATCAATCAGCCGAAGCATTCCTAAATAATTTCCACGCAAACGAGGAAGATCTTCTGCCAGGTTCGGGCAGGATGCATCTTCCAATTCCGCCAAAATCTCATACTTATTTCCTTTTTTAGATAAATCTTTCCGGCCAGTCAAAGTTGCCGGTATCTTTTCCGGAGAAAACATTGAGAAATAAGGCTCTGATATCTGATATGGATTATGCGGTTCAGGCATTGAAACCCACATAAAGAATGCGGAATCTTTTTGCTGTTTCGCCCAAGCTAAGGCTTTAGTGACAATCTTCACCGGGTTCTGCGCTTCTGCCCGGAAAGGAGTAGGTTCTAAATATTGTCCTCTCGCTTTATTATTCAGAAAATATGCAAAGTCCTTATCTTCCTGCGTATCACGCTGATTCTTTCCCCAATGAAAATATTCCTCACAATAATCAAAATCTTTCCCTTTTACATGCGCATGGTTCTTACCTACTAACGCAGTTTTATATCCTTGTTCCTTAAACACTTCAAGCATATCTTTCTTATAATACATATCAGGAGTATTATGATTAGTACGGACATGCGTAGCAGTCGGATAACGTCCTGTAAACATGGAACAACGCGCAGGCATACTAGCAGGAGCTACCGTATACGCCTTATCAAACCAGACATTACTCAATGCCAGCGAATCGGCAAAAGGAGTGACAGTCATCGGAAAACCTTCGCGACCACACAAATCAGCTCGCTGCTGGTCGGTCATGATGATAACAACATTGGGCTTGGATGTTTGTGCCAGCATTGGAATAACATTAACCATACTGGAAATCGCAGAGATTGAAACTAAAACTTTTGTATTCATATAATAAATTCTTTAATCGTTCACGCCCAAAGTTCGACAATTCATTTGACAAACTACGAAAACAGCTGTTCAATAAAGGACAAAAAATGACAAATAGTCCAGTTACAAACACACGATGACCCTATTGACCACGATCAATAGTTATACACAGAGCAATTACCAATATTGGCTAAAGAAATTCAAAGCTGCTTGGTAAAAGGCCTTTGTATCTCTTTGCTCTTTATATAGGCTCTCCAATACTTCTTCATATCTAACCGGATCAATCTTGTTCTGGATAGATTTCCATAGCCCGATGTTCACATCAACCTGCTCAATGCCTCGTTTCAAATTAGATTTGAACTCTTCACGCAATGACTTCCCGGATTTCATTTTATGCGACCACGGCACGTTGTGGAAACAAAGCAAGTAAAGTTCGGGACATTGTGACAAACTGTTGAATATATCCTTGTTGTATTTAAAATATTGAGACACATAGTTCGTTCCTTTTGTGGTACGATCAGTGCCGATAGACTCTTTGCTCACATGCCACTCTTTGTTTGCACGCTGTTCGAACCCCGCCGTATAATGGTCTTCCCGCTTCACAGTAAATCCCAAACTGTAAGGGGCATGAGCACAAACAAAGCTCTCCCATGTGGGCATCATCATTTGCCGGATGACTTCCAGCGTTGTTTCGTCACAATTCCAGGTAGACTTTATCCAATCGGATGTAATACTTTCGGTCGATTCTTCCGGATTCCATGCCAGACGCCCGAAAGCATACCAGTTGGCTTGGGCAAAATGATGAGCTGTCCAATTGCGCGAACGACCAATATTGCCTACTCCTGCCATGCCAAGCATACGCGACGGGAATGTCTTTCCGGTGATAATATTCGACACGGTACTTCCCTTTCCATTGCAATATGTATCGAAATCGAGGAAAGTTTTCCTCCACATGGGCAACAGATACACCAAGCTAACAGAACGCCCCAAGTACTCTTGCGTAATCTGGAGTTCAGGGAACAAAGGAGTATGGCGCATGGCTCCGAACAACGGTTGAGCCGGTTCGCTAGGCTGAAAGTCAAGTGTTCCGTTTTTGGTTTGCAACACTACGTTTTCGTCAAATTGTCCGTCCAAAGGCTGAAACTCCTTATAAGAACGTTTCATTCTATCTTTATCAATCTCGGGATTGTAGACAAAGGTGCGCCAAAGCACAATGCCTCCATGAGGTTTGAGTGCACGGGCTAACATATTGGCGCCATCCACATGGCTACGATGATAATCTTGCGGACCTGCCATGCCTTCAGAGTTGGCTTTTACAAGGAAACCTCCAAAGTCAGGTATCAGACTGTAAATTTCGTTGACCTTATCCGTCCACCACTTTTGCACTTCGGGATTGAGAGGATCGGCTGTATCCAGATGTCCAATTCCGACACCTCCCCATTGTTTCCCCGCGTCTTTGGTCGTAGAAGGTTTTACGGGAGCAGCAAAGTTGGGTGCAAGATACACCTTGATGTGATACTTGCGGAAGATATCAGCTAACGCAGCAACCTTCTCTAAATAGTCATGTCCTAAGATGCGCGGATCGGCATTAACATTATTCAGAATCACGGCGTTGATGCCGATGGATGCTTCCGCGCGGGCGTAGTCGGTATATCGAGGTTCGATTTTCTTTGGCAAATCGTCCCATGCCCACAATCCTTTTCCAGCATAGCCGCGTTCTACCGTTCCACCCAGACCTACCCAATGATTGATCATACGGAATTCCAATGCAGGAATTTCTTTGATATTTAACTGTTCAAGCGGATATCCACATTGTATCAATCGAATCAAGTGGAACGTACCATAAAGAAATCCTGCATCGGAATAGGCTTGAAGTGTTATCCTCTTTTTACCACTGCGGATGATATATCCTTCCTTTCCCAGCCCTTTATCTTTACAGAAACTCATTTGAATTCCCACCGCATTATCCTGAACAAATATTGGTGTAACTGTCAGTAACGCCTTCAAAGCACGCTCCAGTTCTTCTCTTATGACTTCATCGTACCGGCTTCCGGGCAGACTAATGTGACTACCATACCGAATGGCAGATTGTTTTAAGCCAGATTCGGGAAGAGGTTTATAATTCATCCAAAGTTCATACCCCGTATCTACAGTGGATAACGTCTGTTCCTGACCAAAAAGATAGCTCATACAGCTCAAAAAGAAGAACAGAACTATGCTAAAACAACGAAAACAGTGATTCATGAGTTTCTATTTTATCGTATTAAAACTTTATTTTGCTTGAGCAGCCTCCAATCGAGCCACTCCTTCCATTAAAGAAGCACCGCTTGCCTGCGCTCCCATAGAAGCTATATTAGCCGAGTTGAATGAACTTCCCCAATAATAATTGCAATACATGGCAGGCCATAGTGTTCTGTCCATGTTTTTTCGCAAAGCTTCCGCGTTGTCTTGCAATTTGAGCGTCAGCGTATTTCTAACAGTACCCGATGCCGCATCATCCAAAACGAGATTCACGGCATAGGGAATTAACACTGCTTTGAAAATGCTTTGGTTCATATCTGTCCCTTCGTCGCGCAGAAATCCTTTGTTAGTACAGCGAGTACTGGTAAAGGCATAACTTATTACCTGTTCCGCAATTGCCATGTATGACTGTTCCTGTGTAATGTGGTATAGCTGTCGGCAAGCTTCGCCGAATGTTCCCTGTGTATAAGTCAGAGGAGGTTCTCCCACCCGATAGTCACTTTTCAGAATATTGGCATTAACATAAGCACAGAGTGTTTTCGCATCCGTCAGATATTTCGCATCTTGAAACTTCAGATAGAGCTTTGCCGCTACCAGACAACCCGGAGCATTCGTACAAGCGTTTCTGGTTTTATCAACACTTAACTCTTTCCACGGAAGTCCTTTCCCTTTCTCGTCTTCCCATGCACGGGTGATAATTTGAGTATCATAAACAGTCTTAGCCATATTGATATAGGTATCGTCCCCGGTAGCCTCCGACAAACGTATCAAGGTAAGACAAATCCAACACATATCATCCGTAAAACGATTTCCGAATCCGGTAGTCCCATATTTTGTGTCACCCTTGTCATAGTTATTGGCTTTATTATCATACCACAACTTAAAATAGTTTTCATACGTATCAGCCAAACTCGGATTTTTATCTTTAATACGTTGATAGGAATAGATTACTACATCCATGGCATGCGCTTGCTGCCAATAGATATTGCCGGAGTTATTGCTCTCATTTGCGGGTGTTGCCCAGAAAGTGCCTTTCGGTTTGTTCATGAACTGGTTTATCAGCACCGTTGTACAACTGTCGGCAAGGTTAGCCCACTTGAATTCAGAGTCTGCCTCTTCCTGTTCCTCCTCTTGCCCTTTTTCCTGTTCCTGTTGTGCTATCAAGTTTACCCATTCAGGTTCTGCTTTGCACCCCATATATAATAAAGGAGTACACAACAGCAGCATTAATAGTATTTTTTTCATCTTTACTCATTTTTTTATGGTTACCAAGTCTCTACGCGCAAATCATAAAGCGGATCTTGACGCAACACCAGTTTCTCCACCGCATGATAATACTTGCCACCGTTCTCATACGTATATTCCAGATCGAACTGCGGAGCACGAGTACCAGCCTTCGCCACATAATCGTAGTCTCCTTCAGTCTGATAGGTACCCGTTGCATTGGTGATTGCCGCTTTGCCGCTCACTCCTTCCACTGTCACATTCTTGTTGGCATCCATTGTCAATGTCAAACTACCTACTGCTTCCAACTTATTGCCTACACCGGGACACACCACTACACGCGGAGTCGTAGTCTTAAAAGTGGTAGTACTACATTTGATAATATCTTTGGTATTACCATAACTTACCGGTGCACCAACAGGATTTCCTCCGGCATCCACTTCAGTTACACTTCCCATGCGGTAATAAGTGCCAGCGTAAGTACTGATATATTTAATAACAGCGACACATGTTTCGGCTCCTTCTCTCAAAGCGTTCATCGAGTTTTCCGTCATTCGGAAAGGGAGTGCGTAATGATCCGTCAGACAGAGCGGATCGCTATAGAAAGCATCAGTAAAATTGATGCCTACATCAGCTACCGGAGAGTTCGATTTACGCACACGGAAATATTCCGGATCCGCCAGTGTATAATAGTTGGCGGGAAGCAACGTTTTCCCCGTTCCTTCAAGCAAGGAGGGGTCAATGGTAAATTTCGCCCAATCATTCATGTCTATTTCACGTTTCCCACCAATAGCCACTCCGACATAAATGTTCATATCACGGTCGCTAATCACAGTTCGCAGCGGTTTTGCTACGGCAAAGCCCATGTCGGCTCCTTCGTAGTCGTGAGTATAGTCGTCATAACATGCCGTCATCCCGACTAACAGCAGGAGTGCGGACAGTAAAAGTTTTGCAGATTTCATACTTTCTTCTTATTATAGTTAAACACAATCACCATCCTTTATTATTGATAAGATTAGGATTTTTCTGTACCTCTAAATAAGGCAATGGCATGTAATAATAGCGAACATCGTTTAATGGGCGATCTTCTACCTTTACCACCTCGAATTCGTCATCGCCTGAACTGTCACGAGTGACCTTCATTCCATAAATAGGCTCATTGAGAGGTAACAGCCAACGGCGCAAATCCCAGAAGCGTTGATTTTCGAACGCAAATTCAATTCGGCGTTCATTTTGTATCAATGTACGGAACGTTTCTTTCGAAGCAGCCATCTCGTCCAAATAAGTCACGTCGGTAATTCCGCCCGACTTCTCCCGAATGGTCTTTATCACGTCGTAAGCAGACTTGGTGCATCCGGGTCCCACAACTTTCGGTCCGAAAGCTTCATTGGATGCTTCGGCGAAATTGAGCCATACCTCTGCTTTGCGCAACATCGGATTGTAGTGACGGGAATCCTGTTCTTCGAGCGGTTTCAGAAAGTCGGCAACCGTATTCATAAACTTTGCCAAGTAATAACCCGTACGTGTAGCATTTACGTTCATGTAACCGGAATCTTTTCCGCCCGGAGTAACGTCAATATACGAACTATTAGCCCCAAACTGACGTCCCTGATAGTAAAGATTCACATTGAAACGGTTGTCACGCTGGCAATCATAAGGAAAAGTTTCGTCATACAACGACCGCGCATCAGTAATGGGAAATCCATTCTTTGCCGGGAAAGCATCAGCCAGATTCTGCGAAGGCGTGGTCTGCGCGTTCCCGAAATAGAACGGCGGATAATGCCGTTGCTCCAGACCATGATTACGTCCCATAAATGTGCGAAAAAGAAATTCAGTCGATTGGTCATCCCCTCCATCGTACAGGTTCTTCGGAACTAATGCCGAGTAGTTCGTCATTCCACTCATTGCCAACACTTCATCGGCATAATTGGCCGCACGTTCCCATTTGGCTTGGTAAGCCGTTTCGTCCAACACCGTATAATCGCCCATGCCGTTCAATCGTACAATGTTATCTGGCTGATAAGCAGGGCTGGCAGCATAGAGTAGCGTTCGTGCTTTCAGTGCTGCGGCGGATAATCCCGAAGCACGACCGAATGCATCGTTGCCAAATACGGCATCCCCTCCGGAATAAGTCAATGGAAGTAACGCCATTGCTTCGTCACAATCGTAACAAATTTGCTTGACGCAATCTTCATAACTATCGCGCGAAAAACTTTCCGGATGCGCCGCTTCTTCCGGAGTAATATAATGTGTTACGATAGGATAGCCCAACACTTGTCCGTTATCGGTCTTTCCACCATACATTCTCAACAGATTGAAACTGCACCATGCTCTAAGAAAAATAGCTTCTCCACGCAAACGCTTTTTGTAAGCCTGGTCGATTTTATCGTCGGATATATTGTAACTCACCTCATCCGTAAGTCCATTGTCGAGGAAAGTGTGAATACGTTGCAGCTGATCATAACAAGCACTCCAATTTCCCAAGGGATTGTTCGTGCAGCTAAAGCCGCCCTGTCCGGCACGATAAACACTGGAATCGTAAACACGTGTCATGGCATTGTCTGTTGCCGCATCCAGAAAGTTGCCGTCCCATGCATCAGGGGCGGTCAATACATCCTGATAAACCGAGAGCAGCACACCTTGTGCCTTTTCACCGTTGGTCCATGTATCATCCACCGACCATTGATTATTCAGCTTGGTATCGAGGTCGGTGCAGGCGCTTACGATGCATGCAACCCATGCAAGGACTATTATGTATCTAAATCTTTTCATCATTTCTTTCATTTAGAAGTTAATGGATATTCCGCCCGTAATGGTTCGGTAAGTCGGATAGTTGGTCAAGCCGGACAACATACGTTCGGGGTCTAAGTCTTTGATGCCCGAAAGTACAAACAAATCGGTTCCCCTCACAAAGAATTTGAAATCTTTTCCTATAAACTTGCCCGTTTTATTGGCAAGCGTATAGCTCAACTCCACATTCTTCAGACGGAAAAACGACCCGTTTTCCGACCAGAAAGAGGAATTGCGGGAGTTGTTTGCTCCGGAGGTGGTAGTCAGTCTGGGCTGGGTCCCGGTAGGATTGTTTACCGGATGATAACGGTCGAGCGCCAATACGGAATATCCGTCCAGGCCGTTGTTCCAATAGTACGAACTAGAAAGTATATTCGTGACGCCTGTCGTAGCTGTACCCAGTATGTAAAGACCAAAACCTTTGTAATTCAACGAAAGATCAATACCCATCGTGGTAGTGGGGAAGCTTTGTCCCAAATCGGTTACGTCATTATCATTAATCATATTGTCACCATTCAAATCGGCATAAGCGATATCGCCTACCTGATAGGCACCATAGCTTTGCAACGGATGCCCTGCCAACTGCACGTCTTTACCAAACAATCCTTCTGCCTGCAAACCAAAAATAGTACTAGTGGCACGTCCCACGCTCTTACGGTAGTTTTCGATGTTGTCCAATTCATCGCTCTTACGCAATTCGTTTTGGGTGAAAGTAAGGTTCACCCCCACATTGTAATGAATCTCACCGATTTTATCTTGCCACCTTACCTGCGCATCTATGCCTTGGTTCATCACTTCACCGATGTTCTCGGCAGGAATAAAGTCTCCCACTACAGCAGCGTATTTAGCAGTGTTCTTTCCAATGATATTCTTACGCATTTCGCGAAAATAATTTATGTCACCCGAAAGGCGGTTGTTGAAGAAACGTCCCTCTATGCCTATATTCAGTTCATTGGAATATTCCCATTTCAAGTCCGGATTGCCATAACGCACCAAGTCGGTAGTTGGACCTCCGGTACTAGGTTTGTGTTCGAATTTATCACCGTTCTTCCAGTTAGTACGATAAAGGAAATGTCCCGTATTGCCGGCATATCCCAAATGTCCGTAGTTAATCTTCAACCTTAACGAATTAACGGCTTTTACATCTTTCATGAAATCTTCCTTAGAAATCATCCATGCTCCCCCAATGGCATAAGCAAAGAAGTAGCGGTTACTGCCGCTAAAGCGGTTCGACCCCATAGCCGAGAGAACGCCTTCCAAAAAGTAACGCTTATTGTAAGCGTAGTTACCACGAAAGGTAAAAGTGCCGTCTTTCACATCTTGTGTATTACCGGTTTTCTCTTCAGTAGTATAACGGAAAGCGGCTTCTGCCAATACATCGTGCAAATCGAATGAATGTTCATAGTTTACGTTGGCACGCCATCCAAAGTTACGATATGTATCGTTGGATGAGATAGATTGCTTTTTGGGCAAATTCAACTTCTTACGTTCCGTGAACCGAAGCACTTCCTCCCCTTCATCGTCAAGGTAGCGTTCGATAGAATAAGTAGGATAAGCGTTACGTAACTGTTGACGCAAGTAACTATAATTATCAAATGTCACATAAGCATTTGCCGTCAGACCTTCAGTCAATGATTTCAGGTCAAACTTCAATCCTAAATTGGTCTGACTATTCACATAACGTTCCGAAGTGTTGCCTCCATAAGCCATATCCATATACAGGTTGTTAGTCTTGCGGACACTGGTTCCGAATATCAAAGACGATTCGTCGGTGGTGACTCCATCGCGACCATTAATATCTTCCGGAGCAATCATAAAAGGATATTCGTTGGGACGAAGGGTGGAAATCTCACTAAACAGCGTGGCTCCATCCACAGCCCCCCAATCTTTCTTCTCAATCCGTCCTGCGACATCAGCCGAAGCAGTCAGAAAGTCGGTAATGCGCAAATCCAAATTACCTCGCGCATTGATACGATTCAAATTCGAACGATCACTGACTTTTTCCAAACCTGAACTGCCGGTATAGCCTACTGTCACGGCATAAGTCGCTTTCTCTGTACCTCCGTTCAATTCGATCGTAGCCTTGCGGAATGTACTTGCGTCACGGAGAAATTCTTTGTAATAATCGACATTAGGATAGCGCAAATCGTTCACACCCTTCGAATTTTTATAACCTTCAAGATCAGTTGCCGAATAAAAAGGCTGTATACCATCGTTTACACAAGCCTCGTTGAACAGCGTGGCATAATTGTAAGAGTCGAGAAACTCCGGCATACGAGTAACCGGTTGTATACCGTATTCCAATCCTACACGAATCACGCGTTCATTGGCTTTCCCCCGTTTGGTACGAACGAGTATCACTCCATTCGTAGCCTGCTCTCCATACATAATTTTAGCAGTGGCATCCTTTAAAATCTGTATGGATTCGATTTCTTCGGGCAGGATGTCATCAATCGGACGTTTGATACCATCGATAATCACAATGGCTTCGCTCGTTCCATTATTGTGCAGACCTCGCACATAGAAAGTAGAGTTATCATAACCGATACCTCCCACATTAGGGATCGCTATCAGTCCGGCAGCCTGTCCTTGCAACGCATTCGACAGTTGCAAAGTAGGATACTTCTTCAGGTGATCCATATTGACCCGGCTTACGGCACTTACCGAATCCGGCTGTTCTTTTTGGGCATTCGCAACAGATGTTATCCCCAGGAAGAAGATGCCGGCGAACAATCCTTTTAAGAATCTATTATAACTATTTCTCATAAATATCAAAATATTAAAGTGTGATTACCAACCGGGATTCTGCTGCAAATTGTGAAGTGCATCCACATCGTGTTGCGGCAATGGATACCAATAGTTGCGCATATTCGAGAATCCGCGAATTTCCTTCTCCATGTCAAACACCGTATAAGTGAAACTTGCCGGACGCGTACCAGACTGCCCATTCTCTGCGTCTTCATAACTGCCTACAGGATCGAAGTAAACTCCCTTTATCGGATAGGGTTCGCTAAACAGTGTGTGCATGATCATCCAACGACGAACATCCCACCAGCGATGGTTTTCGAACATCAGTTCCACTCCCCGTTCCCTGCGATAGGCTTTGCGGAACTTTTCGGGATCGGACACGATGTCGGAAGGAATATCCGTCACACCGATACGGTTGCGGATAGTATTAAGGGCTTCTTCTGCCGTCATACCACAGTCTTCTACTTTAGCAGTCGCACTTCCGGTAGCTTCAAAAGAGGCTTCGGCAAAATCAAGATAAAGTTGCGTAGCACGGATAAAGACGGTTTGAGCAATCTTCTTAAGAAACGGTTTGGTTGTTTTTAACGATTCATCATGACGAAAGTTTGCCTCCGGCCATATAAACTTCCTGCACATAAAGCCCGATAAATCTCGCCCGTTGGTATGCTTTGACGACGCATAGGCATCATAAGCTCTACAACCTCTCCACAAACGGATGTAATAGGGTTTCCCACTCTGATAAGTTCCCCAAGTATCACCAGGAACAAGGATGTTGTTGTAGAAACGAGGGTCACGATTAATGAAAGCATGTTCCGGATCGAAACTGTAACCCGACCGGGTATCATCAATCGGATAGTAAACACCATCTGCTCCTTTACGTTCGTACATATTTACCGCATTTAGTGTAGGACAGCAAAGGGCGAATGATTCCGAACCGGTTCCTCCCGTCATGTCAGCATAAAGCCAAAAAGCACGTACTGTTTTGGAACGATCGGTATCACTAGGTATTCTACGCCGCCACCAGATAGTCTCTACACGCTTGAGTTCCGTATCGGGAAACCAGAACAGATTCATATACTCATCGGCAGTTGCCAGTCGTACACCTGTTTTCGCTTCATTCTGCTTCATATAGGTGATAGCTGCCCATGCAGCCTTTGCAGCCGCCTTTGCACGTTCCTGATCATAGCTTTTTATTTGAACAGAGTTCAGATCGTTCTGCATTAATGGGCTGGCGTCGTAGAGCAAAGCCATCTCTTTGAATGCCAAAGCTGCTAATTTAGTAGGACGGCCATACTGATTGTCCGGCCATGTATCGGGCAGCATAGAAATAGCTTGATCTATATCACCCACCATCCATGCGCTACTTTCGTGATAAGTGACACGAGGAATGTCATCATCACCACCAGCAAATAGTACATCAAGAATCGGCATGCCCCCATAACGCTTGATAACGTTGAAATAGAACCAAGCACGATAGAAATAGGCCTGCCCTAGAATTTCATTACGTTGTTCTCCTGTCAACGGCACTTTATCAATGTTTGCAATGACCCGGTTTACTATACGTATGGCAGGAAGTGCCTTGCCAACAGGAGTATTGTTGCCATTGCCGACCTCTGCCACATTAGCGGCCTTGTCAGTAGTCAGCCATGATCCGGAAAAAAACTTGGCAAAAGCGGTTTTATTATATGTTGCGGACATCTCATCGCCCATTACGCCTACATACGTGCGTTGATTCTTTCCATCATCTGCACCTTCAAATGTGTTGTAGGCTTCTAACTTAGGATATACTTGATCCAAGAATCCACGAATGGACTCATAACTGCTATATACGGCATCTTCCGTCAGACCGCCGGAGTCTTCACGCTTATCCAGAAAGTCTTCGCAACCTGCCAAAAGCAGGGAAAGCACTCCGATCACTGCATATTTATATGTTTTCTTCATTGAATTCATCGTTTTAATAGATTAAAATGAAACTCGCACGCCCGAAGTAAACGAACGTAAGATAGGATATTTGACTTGTCCGCCCTCGGGATCAATACGGTCATCGCCGCCCCACCAAGTGAGTAGATTATTTCCGGTGACGTAAACTTGTAAACTCTTCAATCCTACCGTTTTCAACCACTTCTTAGGCAGATTGTATCCTAATTCGATGGTTTTCAGTCTCAAGTACGAGAAGTTTTGATAGCGATAAGTGCTTTCGGTTCCGTTAAAAGCACCGTCGTCGTTCTTCAAGTGTAAGGCGGGTGCTCTTAGACCGGTAGTATTGGCTGTTTCAGGTGTCCACGCATTCATCACATCAGGCTGCGCATTAATTTTCCCGGATTTAAATGAAGCAGAATAAACAGAATCTACCAATTTATAAACGCCGGTAGGCGCATAAAACATAGCACTGAAACTCAATCCCTTCCAATCAAATCCCAGATTCAAACCATACGTGTGCAACGGATAGTTGAGCTCGTCTACTGCCACTTTGTCCTGACCATTGAGAATACCGTTGGAATCAAAGTCTATGTAAATAAAATCACCAGGCACCACCTGACCGGGAGCTACCGAATTGATGGAACCGGTCTGCGCATTATTGAAAACATCGTCGATAGTTTCATAATTACCCACCGCCAAATAGCGATTTTGATGTCCGATAGGTTTTCCCGCCTCTTTCAAATGGTCGGGACCGTTGACAGGATCGTCGCGAAATACTACCCTGTTCTCGCTCGAAGCCAATGTGAAACCTACATGATAACGAAAGTCGGAACCTATTTTATCGTTGTAATGCAGTTCTAACTCAAACCCATGGTTCTTAGTGGAACCGATGTTTAACGCATTGAATTTGGCTCCCGTAATGAAAGAAGTCGTTTGAGGCTCCATCAGGATGTCTTTACGTTTCTCGTCGAAAAGATCGAGCGTGATGTCAAGCTTGTTCCACAATCCAATTTCAATACCAAAGTTTTGTTTCGTTGATTTCTCCCACGTGGAATTGAGGTTGGCTACATCTCCTTCGTGATACAAAGGACCCCAAATCTGTCCGGAGGCATCTGTACCCAACGTAATGTTACCGTCCGAAGTAAACTGCTGTATATAGTTCCACCTCTTGGCACCTGCATCAGAACCTACCTTACCCCACGAATAACGAAACTTGGCATTTGTAAGTACCTTGCCTATGCTTTTCTTGATAAACGGTTCTTCCGAAAGCCGCCATCCCAGGGAGAACGAAGGGAACAGACCAAACCGATCTCCACGGGCAAACTTTTCGGAACCTGTGTACGAGATGTTCATTTCCGTAAGGTAACGCTCTTTCCAGTTGTAAGTGACACGTCCCACCCAGTCTTCGTTGTAGTTGGGAAAACGCATGTATTGGGTATTGTTCTCCGTGTACCTTTCGTCATAAATTTTACGGTTGACCAAAGCAAGCGCACTAACATTGTGATCGTTGAAAGATCGATTATAGGAAACAGAAAATTCATAGTAGAAACGACGCGTATAGGCATCCAATCCGTCCCACATAGTCACACCGGGAGGCAGAGGCTCCGATGTGGAAGCCGGAAGCCTTTTATCTTCTATCATCGGATAGGTGATGGTCCCATCGGTATTGACCACCGGATTGGCATAATCATAGACGCGGTGATACCGGACAATGGATTTTAAGGCTCGGTCGGCAGATTCTCCTCCCCGATAAATATCGGTATTGGTAGTCGACGAAGACGAATAAGATACTTTTGCAGCCACTTTCAATCCTTTGGTGATGAAATCCAGTTTCTGCTCCAGAGATGCATCATACCATCCCTGAAACGTTTTACGAAGTTTGGCACCTCCCAGATTCATGTTGGCCACCGGATTCTTTTCTTCATCATCACCCCAATTGCCATCAGAATACATAATCGGATGGTCGCTGGTGGATTCGGTCAGAATACGATTAAAGGGACTGTCGTTATCAATCGACTTGTTGCGATAACCCATGCTCCCGGCTATGTTAATGGATAGTTTGGTAGACTTGGTGAAGTTGAAGTCGAAGTTCGACCGCCAATTGTACCGTTTGTAGGTATGCCGCGGATCAAAGTCGTCATTCTTTTTCAGGTCGTAGATATCTCCATCACCCTGATAACCCGCCGAAGCAAAATATTTCATGTAATCGGTTCCACCACGTATGTTAATATTATAGTTTTGAGTAAATCCACCCGTTATCAATTCATCCCACCAGTTAACATAAGGAAATACGTCGTTGTAAGCTCCATAGTTGCCTTCAGCATAAGCCCTGCTCCATGCATCAATGGTAGATTGTGGTATCAACTTGTCCCAACTGGCATCGTTGGCCATTGCCATGTTATAGGCCTGCATGGCAGTGACGTGGTCAGCAAGCTTCATGCTTGTGGTCGGTGATTTAAAAGTGTAATTGGCAGAAAAATTGATGACCGGAGCCGTGTCAGTACCTCTCTTGGTTGTGATAAGGATAACTCCATTACCACCACGAACACCATAAACGGCTGTTGCCGAAGCATCTTTCAACACGGAGATGCTTTCGATTTCGTTCATGTCAACATCATTCATGTTACGCTCGATGCCATCCACCAACACCAACGGATCGGTATTGTCCCAAGTACTTTTTCCACGAATATACATTTTAACCTCATTGTCGCCCGGCATACCCGACGAATTGATAGCTACCACTCCATTAAGCTTTCCTTGCAATGCTTCGGATACCGAGTTTACACTACCACCTTTCATCAGTTCGTTACCACCGGTTTGTGTGATGGAACCTACACTGGTGACTTTCTTCTGTACTCCATAGCCAACCACAACAACTTCTTCCAATTGCTTGCTATCCTCTTCCAGAGAGATAATAGCATCCTTTTTCAAGTCAGCTACCTTTAACTGCATCTCCTGATATCCGATGTAAGAGATTTTTAGTACGGCATTGGGAGTCACCGTTAATGTAAATCGGCCATCCATATCGGAAATGGTTCCGTTCGAAGTACCTTCAACAGTGATATTCACACCAATTAAAGGCTCATTACTTTTTGCGTCTACTATTTGCCCTTTGATGCTACGATTCTGCCCCCAAAGCAAGGGAGGAGAAAGCAACAGGGACAAAAAAAGCAGACACATCCACTTTAGTTTCATGCTTTGATGTCTCATAGTGATTCTATTTAATTAACAAAATTATTATGAATGCGAATTAGTATTTTAATATACTAAGCTTTCGCATGTTAAAATATTATTATTCAATCAATGACCTCATCATGTCATTTTCCAAGGAAAAAGAATTAGATACAGATTCGCCTTATTATATTTTGTTACGCAATTCTCTTAATAGTTTGAGCTTGGCTGGAATATTAAATTTGCCATCTGCCGAATCGCCGGCATACCAAGTTGAGAACACCCCTTCTTGGGTGGCATATAGCATATCGCGTGCTTCCTCCAGTTGCCGGATAGCAATATCCAGATTTTCAGTTCGTTTACTATGTTCCTTTTCTTTATAAGCAGAAACAAAATGATACAGTGAACGACTCAATGCCGCCATGTAATGGCAGGGAGCAGCCATATTATCTCTGAAGAAACGTTGATCTTGCTTCGGAAGGCGTTTCAGAAGAGTTTCACAACGACGCGAAACTTCCTCAAAACGTACAGCCGTCTTTTCCATCCCTGCAATCAAAGAATCAACCTGATTATCACCATCAATACGGAACGAACGTCCGGGAACCCGTTCAAATCCAATGTCATACAGAGGATTAGGAGAGAAGTCATTAAAACGCTTACCTATCTGGTCGAAAACACGGGAGTAGCGCAAGTCTTGAAAAACAAACTGCCGTTCCATTCCCGGAAATTCCGAAGGTTTCTGTTGCCAATAAGCATAGTAATAGTCATGATAAAGCTTGGCAGCTTCTGCAGCATGTTTCTTTCCAAAATATTGGGTACAAAAATCAAGCAGGAACGAGTTAGTGTTATAGGTCTGCATATTCCACATCATACGGGCATTGGCGGACATCTCCATCACAAACTCCCTCAAGTTGCCGGCATTAACCACCGAAAAAGTTAGCGGACCGCGAGTATTTACATAGCGATAGTTCGCTTCCATCTTCCAGGGACCTTCCGCAGGAGCCAAGTGAGCACCGGTCGATGTAAATTGGAGATTCATATAATACCCCAGTTTTACTTGCTTCGTCGTGTCAAACGCAACCAAATCATCGTAAGGATAGTGATCTCGCCGTCCTGCTACAAACGTCCAAAGCATATTCTTACCTGTTGGAGGTTGCAGATACCCTTTAGCCAACAAGTCAGAAAGTTCATCATAAAAAGTCATACGAACGAAAGGATCTTCCTCACCGGTCGCTTTTTTTATCATAGCCAACTGGATACGTATCATACGGTTAATCACCTCTGCACGTTCCTTATCATCTGTCGGCGCATCAGAGAAAGCCGCCCAGAAAGGTTGGTCGTTTACACCACGGAAAGCAATCTGCCACAGATTCTCCTGTTTGTTACGGCACACCGTTTCGATGCTATACTCCCAAAACTCAATCAACGCTTTTTCATTTGACAAAAGTAGCTCCGGCGGTTCAATGCCACGTACTTTCCGCCAGTATCCGGCCCAATTCATCAGATTATTATTACAAGCTACGTGGTGATGCGAGGTCAGTACAAGACCATATTTACGTAATAAAGCGGCCTGCCTATTTAGCTTGTAATCAGGATATGTGACTGTTGCTTCCAATTCCACCGTATTAAGTTTCAATCGAAGCATTGTCTCCAGCCACAGTTCATCATTCTCCTTCGATAATCGCCGCCAAGGTGTGAACAAGTCCGTATCATTAGGAAACCAGGCACGATACCGGACTTGAGGGGACTTTTTAAAATAATCAAAATCGGATTGCATCTCCACCTGTTTCTTATATGGTGGTTCCCAAGAAGAAAAATACCACAATGGAGGTACTTCAAGAAATAACTCACTAAAGGTATAAATGGCATAAATAGCCCCACGCATATCCTTTCCATGAAGATAAATACGTTTTTCATCCGGACTGCAATATACTCTATGAGATTCAAAGCCATCCAAAGGGCGAATAAATCGTGATTGAAGCAAAGGACTGCCCACTGCCTCATTGATAATAACAATATCAATATCCTGTGTATCACCAGTAGTCTGACAGATTTCAGGTTTGTAACGCATCACCTTCTCAAAATCCTTGCATAAAGTTTTTGCCGCCAATTTTACGGGTTCCACTTCATTCTCGGATAATTGGATCCTGAAATTTCCCTTTTCCAGCTTTAAAGAGGAATCAGTGCCTACTGCTAAAGAGGGGATAGAAATAAAAAATAAAGCAATCAGATGTAATAAAAATAATCTGCTGTAGTTCTCCATACTTTTCACGGTTCTTTTTTTGATTTAAGCCATTTTGTACTCTTCGCCAATCGAAGCATAGGCAAAAATAGGAATTACTTACCGAGAAAAGAGGAGGTATACCTGCTATATAATAAAAATATAGGATTTCAAAAGGTCTACTCCACTATCATTCAAATATTTAGCAAAATACGTTCAGGGCAAAAATATAGGGATTTATACCCGCTTATATAACCCTAAAGACCTATTTTTTGGACACCTTTTTCAAAACTCGCAGGATCGACCGCTTTGTTGCGAGTCCGAACCCGATAGTTATAGACCGTATTTACAGAATATCCCAAGATCTCTGAAATCTGTTCGGATTCTGTAATTCCCAACCGGATCAAGGCAAAAATGCGCAAGGTAGAATTTAATGCATCTTTATTCTCCAGAATAAATTTATCATCCGGTTGAAGTAATGAATTGAAGTTCTCCACAAACGTCGGAAACAAAGACAGGAACGTTCTGTCAAAATCAGCAAAAGCACTTTTCCTGTTAAAATCCGAATTCAAATGATGAATCATCGTATAGAGAGAATCATACTGCTTATTTTCCAATTTTTGCTGACCGACCAATACAAAATTATCAAGCTGATTCACCAATTTAAAAGTAGCATCCAGATAGTGCCCTATATATGAGTTTTTAATCCGGTTCGCTTCCGACAATTTCAGATTCAGCCTTTCTAATAATTGACGGGAGCGGCGGAGACGTTTCATCTGCACCAGGATATAAATGATAGCTATCACCAATACGATTGCAAAAACAGAAGTCAAGATAAAACTATCCTGAAAAGTCTGTCGCTTCACCTGCTCTATATCAAGTTTTTCCCCAACAAAAACAGGCAATAAGGTTCCGATGACATTTATTCTATGACGCGTTCCGTAAAAGGCTGCATCTTCAAATGCTTCATTGATATATTCAGATGCTAGATTCACATCATTTTTATGATAATATAGCATGGTTGCCAACCCTCTCATGGATACCGATTCTTTAGTAGCACTACGAATGTCATTCACAGCCGCCTTCACATAATAGTGGATAGCTTCATCATCCAGTTCCAAATTACGATTGATATATGCCATTGTGGACAGAAGGATGGAAAGTGTTTCCGAATCAGTTGTATCACAAAGGTTCAGGGCTTGTTGATAAAGCTGTTTGGCTCTCTCCAATTTGTTTTCTTTCAGAGCGATCTTTCCTTTTACATAACAGACCGTCGATGAATCGGAAAGGTAAGGCAGGCTTTCCGTCAAAAGTTCATTTCCCAATTGGTTATATCTGGATGAGAACACATCGTCTTTTGTATAATCCGCCAAATCGTGATATACACGTCCGAAGCTAATGTAATAGTCTGCCAACACTTTAGCAGGTAATGCATCTTTTTCTATTTGAATGGAAGATAGTGAATCGAGAGACTCCTTAAAAAGTCCTCCGCGTGCCAAAATATATCCCAACCGCGTTTTGGCACTTACCATATATGCAGAACTGTCTATGACACTAGCTATCCTGCACAACTGGGTAGCATAATGAAAGGCAGAATCAAAAGAATATAGTTTAAATTCATTATATAAGTTTGCATTGACTTGAAACTTTTCTTCATCTGTCATCCTTTTTATGTTGGTATTCAAGAAATTCCGGATAGAGTCTATATGATTCAGTTTCTCCCGGCAATACACATCTTTCTGCTGCAAAGCGAGTGACATCTGCTTAGCAACATCCTCCCTATATTGGAATGGATTTCCATTTGTGCAACCTATATAAAGTATAGAAATAATAATAATGGATATTATCCAAAAGCTCCAAACGTATTTTTGTCTATGTTCCTGCATAAATATCAGATAAGAAAAGATTAACTACTATCAGTCTTACAAAAATACACAAAATCTCATATAAAAGAAACTTTTAAGGCTATTATATTTTTGTCGTCCGATATTGCATTACAAAAATGAATATAATTTCTAATATCCCATGAAAAGAACTATTCAATAAAGAATAAAAATCAGTCAATCGTCCATTTTATTAGCGAAAAAGCTCTTTATTTGATCAAAAAGAAGAGAATTTATTGTTTTTTGAACGGCAAATTTCCTTTATTCTCTTTTAATTCCCCTTTCTTTGCAATATTCCTTATTAATGGAAATTATATCTAATTACTAACTATATTTTATTACCATGAACATGAAAAAGAATTTTCTAACAATGCTGCTTGCATTGGCTTTATGCAGTTCGACTTTTGCTCAATGGAAACCTGCCGGTGACAAAATCAAAACATCGTGGGGAGAACAGCTTGACCCTAAAAACGTATTGCCGGAATATCCGCGTCCTATCATGGAACGCAGTGACTGGAAAAACCTGAATGGGCTTTGGAAATATGCAATCACAAAGAAGGGTGATCCTACACCTGCTGCTTACCAAGGCGATATTCTTGTTCCTTTTGCCGTAGAATCGTCTTTATCAGGCGTAGGTAAAATGATAAACGAGAAAGAAGAACTGTGGTACCAACGTACTTTCGACGTTCCTTCTGCCTGGCGTGGTAAACAAATCCTGTTGCATTTCGGTGCGGTAGACTGGAAAGCAGAAGTTTGGGTGAATGATGTAAAAGTAGGTGAACACACAGGCGGATTCACTCCTTTCTATTTTGATATTACTTCTGTACTTAATAAAGGAAATAATGACCTGGTAGTAAAAGTATGGGACCCTTCAGATCGTGGTGAACAACCCAGAGGAAAGCAAATAGCAAATCCTCATGGCATTTGGTACACTCCGGTTACAGGTATCTGGCAAACAGTGTGGTTGGAACCGGTAGCAACACAATACATCACTAATCTGAAAACGACTCCTGATATTGACAATAATTCTGTTAAGGTAGAAGTTGCCGCTAATACGACCTCTGCAGACAAAGTAGAAGTAAAAGTATTCGATGGCAAGAACCTTGTAGCCAAAGGTGCAGCGTTGAACGGAGTACCTGTTGAACTGGCAATGCCTGCTAATGCTAAACTGTGGTCTCCGGACTCTCCTTTCCTCTACAACATGGAAGTGACTCTGTATAAAGACGGAAAAGCAATAGACCAGGTAAAGAGTTATACGGCTATGCGTAAATATTCTATCCGCAAAGGTCAGAATGGCATCACTCGCCTGCAATTGAACAACAAAGACTATTTCCAATTCGGTCCGCTCGACCAGGGATGGTGGCCTGACGGTTTGTATACTGCACCGACAGATGAAGCATTGGTTTATGACTTGAAGAAGACGAAAGACTTCGGCTACAACATGGTACGTAAGCACGTCAAAGTAGAACCTGCACGCTGGTACACTCATTGCGACCAATTAGGATTGATCGTATGGCAAGATATGCCGAACGGTGGTCCTAGCCCACAGTGGCAGGCACGCAACTACTTTAACGGCAGAGAAGTGATTCGTTCCGCTGCTTCGGAAGCTAACTACCGCAAAGAGTGGAAAGAAATCATCGACTGTTTGTATTCTTATCCGAGTATCGCTGTATGGGTTCCTTTCAATGAAGCATGGGGACAATTCAAGACTCCGGAAATCGTAGCATGGACCAAAGAATACGATCCTAGCCGCCTGGTAAATCCTGCCAGCGGTGGTAATCACTATACTTGTGGCGATATTCTCGACCTTCACCACTATCCGGGCCCGAACATGTTCCTTTACGATCCGAGACGCGCTACCGTATTGGGTGAATATGGAGGTATCGGTTTGGTAGTAGAAGGAAACACTTGGGTGAATGACAAGAAAAACTGGGGTTATGTGAAGTTCAATACATCGGACGAAGTAACGAACGAATACATTAAATATGGCAAACATCTGTTGGAATTGATCCAGAAAGGATTCTCTGCTGCCGTATATACCCAGACAACAGACGTAGAAGGTGAAATCAACGGTCTGATGACTTATGACCGTAAAGTTATCAAGATGAATGAAGCTAAAGTCAGAGAAATCAACCAACAGATCTGTAACTCTCTGAATAAATAGGAAATAGCAAATTAAATAAATACTCTTTTCCTTGTTGAATATCAAGACAGCACCTTTGAATTTTTAAATTCGAGGTGCTGTATTTTCATTTATAATAAGAAAGCTCTCCCATTGTCATCAGTCAGAGAGCAATGTTTCATTTAAAGGAGGTTTTTATGAACAGCAAGCATATCTTCTTATCCACCTTAGTCGGTCCCTTAGTAATTCCGTCACTCAATGCAGCCGAAAGCAACAGACCCAACATACTATTTGTCATTTCTGACGACCAGTCTTACCCGCACGCATCGGCCTACGGATCACCCATAGCTAAAACACCGGCATTTGATTTTGTAGCCCGTAACGGCTGGTTATTCAACAATGCGTTCGTTACTTCTCCGGGAAGCAGTCCTTCGCGAGCTTCTATCTTAACCGGACTTTATCCCTGGCAAATAGCAGAAGCAGGCACTCATGCTTCCTCCTTCCCTGCCAAATATAAATGCTTTCCTGATATTTTGGCGGAAGCAGGTTATCATGTTGGCTGCACAGGGAAAGGATGGGGTCCCGGCGACTGGAAAATATCGGGACGAAAGCATAACCCTGCAGGTCCGGAATACAATAAAAGACACATTCAACCTCCTTTCAAAGGAGTGTCCAATACCGATTATTATCAAAACTTTAAAGAATTTCTCCACGCCAGAAAGGAGAAACAGCCTTTCTATTTCTGGGTCGGTTCACGTGAGCCGCATCGTCCTTATGAAAAGGATAGCTGGAAAAAAGCCAATAGAAAACTGGCCGATGCAAAAGTTCCTTCTTTTCTTCCCGATAAGGAGGCCATAAAAGGAGATTTATTAGACTATGGAACGGAAATAGAATGGTATGACAGCCAATTATCCCGTATCCTTGACACATTGAAAGAAGAGGGCGAATTAGAGAATACCCTGATTATTGTCATGGCAGACAATGGAATGCCTTTCCCCGCAGCCAAAGCAACTTGTTTTGAATATGGTATCCATATTCCAATGGCTATATGCTGGATAGGTAAGATTAACGAAGGAGGTATCAGCGATGAATTTGTAAGTGGCGTCGATTTGGCCCCAACGATCCTTGATGCAGTCGGTATACCAAATAAAGGGCAAATGGCAGGTATCAGCCTACTACCCTATCTTCAGAAAAAGAGAAAAGACACAGGAAGAACGATGGTTTTTGCAGGAAGAGAACGTCATGCTTCTGCGCGATATAATAATTGGGGATATCCGAGCCGTGCATTAAGAACAAAAGATTTTCTTTATATCAGAAACTTCCGTCCGGAGAGATGGCCTGCAGGTGACCCTTGCGCTATTGATAAAAAAGGGAAACTAGAAGCAATGCATAGTGCTTATTACGACATAGACCAATGTCCGGCATGGGACTTCATTGTCAGCAACAGAGATGACAGAGAAATATATCCTTATTTTCTGAAAGCAGCAGGGAAACGACCTTATGAAGAATTGTATAATGTATCTACCGATCCCGGTTGCCTTCATAATTTAGTTGGAAATGGTAAATGCACCGAAAAGCTAAATAATCTCCGTAAAGAAATGGACAAATTACTTAAAAAGACCAAAGATACACGCTACTTAGATGATCCGACTCAAGATGACATCTGGGAAACTTATCCGCGTTTGAGTGGAGCAATGCGTACCTTCCCAGCACCTTTGCTCACTGACTGACATCATTCAGGCACGAATTACACGGATTAATAGGGACAAGTTTATTCTCTTTCCGTAAGATCCGTGTAATCCATGCCTACTAGTAAAAAAGTATACAGTATATTATATTCCCTCCTCTTCCTGCATGAAGATCTTTACCTGATTCCAACTATTCTTCGTATCATTCGATACTTTTTCACCAGGAGTAGAACGGCCATTCTCTACATATTGCTTCATAGCCCGCTTCATCTCTTTCACCTCATTCTCATAACGTTTATCACCGATAATGTTTTCTTTTTCCGAAGGATCTTTCACGATATCAAACAATTGCATCGGAGGGAACTTCGCCACATCAGAAGGTTTGACAGGATAGGAAAAACCACCCGAACCTCCGTAGAACACCAATTTCAGTTGGGAAGTACGCAAAGACAAATACCCCTCTCCCGCTTCGTGCACCAAGTCTTTACGCGCAGAAGCACCTTTCTTACTCAATATCGGCCACATACTGTAACTGTCAACAGCTTCTTCTGTCTCCAAATTGTGGTTAAGCATTTGGGCAAAAGTGGCATAAAAGTCTATCAATGAGACTAGAGAGTTGTTTGTCTCTTTCCCATATTTTCCTTTCCAGGAGACAATAAGGGGAATTCTGTGTCCGCCTTCGTAAATATCGCTTTTGTAGCCTCTGTAGATGTAACTAGGAAAATGTCCTTTCTTTTCCATATCTTTCACGCCGATATAACCGGCACACCCATTATCCGAAGCAAAGACAATGATGGTATTATCCAGTTGCTTGTTCTTCTTTAATGTTTTTACGATTTGGCGCACCATGTCGTCTATCATAACTACGAAATCGCCATAAGGACCGATACTGGTTTTACCCTGAAACTCTTTCGAAGGCAATATAGGTGTGTGGGGAGCAGTAATAGGCAAATATAAGAAAAACGGCTTCTTGCTGTCTTTTTGTTCATTGATATAGTTCAGACTATGACGAATGATGTTGGGAAAACATTCTTCCGGCTTGAAATCGGCCCCTGCCAATCCTCCGTGCATCAGTAAAGCCAGATTCTTCTTTTGGGGTTCTATCACATGATCGGGGATGGAGGTCACTTCATCATTCTCTACATATACATAAGGAGAAATATCCAATGATGCCGGTATGCCGAAATAGTAATTAAATCCTCTGTCGGTAGGTCCGTTTTTGATCGGAAGCGAGAAATCTATATCTTTCATGCTTCTGCCATTTCCTGTATATCCCCAACTCCAGCCCAAATGCCATTTGCCAATACAAGCAGTATTATATCCATTGGCAGAAAACATCTGTGCGATTGTGCAACGTTCAGGATCAATCATTGCAGGCGAATCGCCATCAAGACCACCTCGTTTCAGCTTGGTTCGCCACGGATATCTTCCGGTCAGAAGAGAATATCTGGAAGGAGTGGATAAAGCGGAAGAAGCATGGGCATCCGTAAAGGCAATCCCGTGCTCGGCCAGTTTGTCAATGTTAGGAGTATGGATTTTAGATTCGGGATTAAAGGCCGAGATGTCTCCATAACCCAAATCATCCGCCAATATAAATACAATATTGGGCGTTTGCGCTTTTACAGCAGCAGCTGTAAGAAGTGCAGAGGAGATTGTGATTAGTTTATTCATATATTGAATGTATTAAAGCTATAGTTTATGTATGATATAACCTATCTCTTCATGTTTTCCAACCGACATGCCCGGATTATCTGACTGACATTTCAATCGTTCCACTCCAGTAGACAAGTCTTTTCACTCCAGTGAACGAATCTATGCACTCTAGTGAGCAACCCTCGTCACTCTAGTGGAACGATGGAGATGCTCTATCAATAACTGGACGATAACGAATGAAAAACATGCCGGCATAGGGTTGTTTGAATGATAAGTACCTTTCATCTGTTTTCAATGTAAATAAGATCAGCAACCATCGTCTATGCAGTCATCATGAGAAATGTATGAGAAATGCAGGATGAATACAGGGCAGATGTATGAGAAATCATTGAAAAACGAATGAGAAATAGCCGTTTTTTCGTTAAAATATCTGTAAAAAGCATGAGAAATGCCTGTATAGAAAGCATTTCTCATACTATATATTACTGATTATAAGCTAATTATCTAGATTTTATGAGAAATGAGAAATAAAAAAGATAAATCTCTTTCAGAGAGCAACAAGCGGTAGCATTACGAATATTATACATTGGCTGCTTTCTTCTGCTTATTCTTAGGAGCACGCGGCCGGTCTTTATCAGCTCCGGTATCATTTTGCTGTTTCATCCATTTTTGCAGTTCCATCGTCAGTTCTGCCTTCTTCTTACTATATTTCTTCACATCCGCCAGATTATTCATTTCGAACGGATCTTTCTTGATATCATATAGTTCGAACTCGGGACGATTCTTATAGCGATTCATGATTTTATGTGCCTGTTCCGTGTCCTGTGCTTTCCACGAGAGATACCATTCTGCCTTTTCAATATGCTTTTCTACGTATGTTTCCTTCGGAGTCAAGTTCCAGATTAGACGATAGCGTCCGTCTGAAATAGAACGGATTGGATATGCCGGACCTTCCGGAACATTGTTGTGAACATGATAAGCATACTTATGGTGTGTCTTTGTTTTCCCTTGAAATACATCTACCAGACTCTTTCCATCTATTACGTCAGGCACCTTTCCGCCTGCAACATCGATAAATGTAGGAAGAAGGTCTTCATATTGCACAATAGCGGAAGTCTCCGTACCGGGTTTAATGACACCCGGCCAGGAAGCCACCATCGCCGACTTGACACCGGCACTCCAATTGGTCCATTTGGCTCCGGCAAATTGCGTACCCTGCTCGGATATGAAAATGACAAGAGTGTTCTGCAGCAGATTCTTTTCTTTCAGAATCTGCATAGCGTCACCCACCTGTTGATCGAGCAAGCCGACTTCTGCCAAATATCTGGCATAGTATTCACGTGTTACTTCCGTGTCGATAAACTGTGGCGGCAACTGAAGTTTCTTCCGGTCGAAAACGGAAGCGTCACCACCTGTCCAGGGAGCGTGCGAATTAATAGATGCCAAGACAAGGCAGAAAGGTTGGGAAGCATCACGTTCCATAAACTTCTCGATACCTTTGGTATGATAGTCAGTGTTTGGGCTTGTACATCCTTTGGGGAATCCCGGTACATCTTCGAACGGGAAGTTAGCCAAAGGTTTGATATGCCACTTCCCGGCCAATCCAACCCGATAACCCAGATTTCCCAGATAAGTGGGAAGAGATTTTACATCGGCATTGACCGAGCTATGGTTGGCGTAACCGCCATGATGCATCGGATACATACCTGTATAAACACAATGCCGGGTAGGCGTACTCATCGAAACAGAATTATACGCACTGTTGAACTTTATCCCCTGTCGAGCCAATGCATCTATATGGGGAGTCTTGTTGTTGACCGCTCCGAAACAGCCTATATCGTAATAGGAACAGTCATCGGCTATGATTAATAATATATTAGGCTTTGAAGGAGTTTGGGCAAACCCGTTTCCTATCGCCAATCCGCCTAGGAGGCATAAACTAATCATTGATTTTTCCATCTTGTATTATTTTCAATTCATAGGGTTAACAGATTCAACGTACTACTTTCCATTCTTTAGGAGCTTTGAATCCGTCACGACCTTTACCGTAAGGTACTTCCGGTATACAAGGAGTGATCGTGTCATATTTCAGGGCAACCTCATACAAAGCTCTCACAATTTTCTCGTTTCCTGCGCTGGCATTTTTCTTTTCGTAAGGATCTGTTTTATAATCAACCAGGAAGTCCTGTTTCAAATCCAGTCCCGGTTTCATACCTTTTCTTATCAGTTTATAGTCTTTATTGACTACTGCTCCGTGTCCCAGATAAAAATCGCGGTCGATACAGGTCTTTTTACCGTTTAATACAGGGAGGATGCTGATGCCGTCATATTCACGTTTCGGACGGCTGTGATCTCCTACCAAATCTTTCAATGTGGGAACAAGGTCAACAAAACCTGTCACTTGTGAGCTCAAATTCTTATATTGTTTCTCTGCTTTCTTCCAATAAAGAACAGCCGGTGCATGTACCCCTCCGTCCCACTCGTCAAATTTATGTCCACGCAAAGGTCCTGATGAAGATCCCGGAACACCGGCAGTGCCGTTATCACTAAAGAAGATAAAGAAAGTGTTGTCCATAATTCCTTTCTTCTTCAAGGCATCTACAATAGCACCGATTCCCCTGTCCATACAGGAAACCATTGCACTATAAGTCACTTTCTTCTGTTCTTTCGGTGTCAGGCTGTCGAAATTGTCAGTATAGAGTTTTATATCTTTTTCCTGTGCCTGCAAAGGGGTATGAGGTGCGTTATAGGCCACATACAACATAAACGGACCTTCTTTCTCGTATGCATCGATACAGCGGATGGCTTCTTTGGTTATCAATTCGGTAGAATATCCTTTGTCGTGGCAGGTTTCCCAGTCGTTGTGCCAGTCCAGTTCACCTTCACGCGTCAGGTCGAAATAATCTATCGCACCGTTCAGATGACCATAGAAATGCGAAAAGCCCCTATTCATCGGATAATGCACTTTCTTGGTATGTCCCAAATGCCATTTACCAATAATAGCTCTGTTCTTATATCCGTTACGTGCCAGCATATCGGCCATCGTTTCTTCATTCTCATCCAGTCCGTCCTCACGCCAGGGCGGAATAACAGCCGAACGGACACCAAACCGGTTCGGGTAACGTCCCGTCATCAGCCCCGCACGGGTAGGCGTACTGATGGGAGAAGTGTAAAAGCGTTCGAGTTCCACTCCTTCGCCCACCAGAGCATCCAAACAGGGAGTCTTGATTTCACTACCATGAAACCCTACATCTCCCCAACCTAAATCGTCGGCCAATACAATCACAATATTAGGACGCTCTGTCTGCGCATGAAGAAATGCCGGAAGCAGAGTACATCCACAAAGCAAACCAAAAAATTCTTTTTTCATGATATACGATTTATAAATAACATTCTGTGTTTCATTCGTTTTGATGTGTGACGGCTTATTTTCTCTTTCCCGGCATGTGTTCGAAGGCACGCATCTCGGTAGGTTGTCCTTCGTCTCCACAATCCTTCATCCAGCGTTTCAACTCTTTATCCAAGCGGCTGATGGTAGAAGCTTGTTTCGCGTCCTCCGCCAGATTTTTCATACAATACGGGTCGTTCTTCACATCATACAATTCGATAGCCGGACGATGCTGGTATTTAGTCGTCATCGCTTTTGCATGACTATCCGTTTCCGCCAGACTTTTCCACTCTTTAAACAAAGGAGATTTTGTTTCAACATTCTGGAAAGTAGCTTCCGGGGTGAGATTGACAATATATCTGTATCGGCCGTCGTATACCGAACGGATGCCATAATAAGGCGATCCTGCATTGATGCCTCTCGTGGTCTGAAGGGAGAAAGAATATTTCTTGTGTGCTTTCTTCTTGCCTGTCAATACCGGTTTAAAGCTTTCGCCATCTACTTTTGCCTGCGGCTTTCCTCCTATTATGTCGACAAAAGTTGGGACAATATCTACATATTCCACCAATGCGTCACTTACGCTTCCCGGCTTAACCACTCCCGGCCAACGAACGATACAGGCAGAGTGTACCCCCGCATCATAACAAGTCCATTTGGCAAAAGGCAGGCTGTTGCCTTGTTCGCTCAAATATACGACAACTGATTTATCCGTCATCTTTTCCTTATCTAAAATAGAAAGGACATTGCCGAATTCCTGATCCATATAATTGATCTCTGCCAGATAATGGGTAAACAACTCACGTGTCTGGGGAATATCTACATACATAGGAGGCAGTGTCAGTTTGTCCGCATTAAATTGAGAGGCATCGCCTTTATTCCAGGGAGTATGCGGTTGATTGGAGGCTACAAACAGACAGAAAGGTTCGCCTTTCGCCTTGCAATCGGAAATAAATTTCTGAATTGCTTCAAAATTCAAGTCCCCACCTTTCAAAGGAGGTACATAAAGGTCGAAAGGAAATACTGATTTCGGGGCAATATGCGATTTTCCGATCAATGCGACTTTATAACCCAATGGTTGCAGATGATGTACAACGCTCAATGTTCCTTCATTGGCACAAGTATGATTGGGGTAAGCTCCGCTGCGTACAGGCCATACACCTGTATATAGATTATGGCGGGTAGGCGATGACATCGGAACAGCCTGATAGGCTTGTGTGAAGCGTACTCCCTGTGTGGCAAAGTGGTCGATATTCGGAGTCTTCGAATCAACACTGCCATAACAGCCCAAATCATAATGAGAACAATCGTCGGCTATGAACAATAGGAAGTTCGGTTTTTCCGTTTGCTGGGCGAAAGACAGGCTGGTAGCTCCCAAGGCTACGGATGCACTTACTAGTAATTTATTCATTTTGTGTTCCTCCTTTATTTATTTCTTCGGATGTTTCGGTAATACAAAGTTTGCATTCGCCCATTTCTCCCATTCGGCAACTAACTTGGTAAGCACTTCAGGGTGCTGTTCTGCCAGATTGTTACGTTCGGTACGGTCTTTAACCACATCGTACAATTCCCACTCTTTTCCTTTTTCGTCGCGGATTGCTTTCCAGTTTCCCCAGCGGATCGCTCTATTGTTCTGATGTTCCCAATACATATATTCATGTATAGAATCTGCTTTCTTTCGAATAGCAGGAAAAAGGCTACTGCCTACCAATGGATATATTTTGTTTCCGCCGTGATAAGTTTCCGGATAGGCGGCTCCTGTTGCTTCCAGGATGGTCGGCATAATGTCCGGCAGATAACCGGGAACACGACACCATTCACCTTTTTTATTCTTCAGATTGCTTTTCCACGACACGATGAGAGGGGTAGAAATACCTCCTTCATAAGAGCGGCATTTGTATTTACGGAACGGAGTATTGGAAACCTGTGCCCATGCTCTTCCGTAAGAAGGGAACACGCTACAAGCCGGATTGTTGATTTCAGACACTTTCCCGCCTCCCAATTCAGCGTATGGCTCGGCACAAGCACCGTTGTCGGACAAGAACATGACAAGCGTGTTATCCAACTTACGATTCTTCTTCAGGTAGTCCAGCAGTTTTCCTACATTATAATCTACACAATGCACCTGCGCTGCATAAACGGCCATCCGGTAGGCTACTTCATCTTTTTCCTTCTCTGTCAGTTCGTCCCACTTCCGGTTCTCCCATTCGGCGAACTCTGTATTCGGATCAATAATTCCCAACTTAGTCATCCGTTTGCGTCTTGCTTCACGAATTTCATCCCACCCTTTCTCACGATAGATCTTCGTGAATTTTTGAATATCTTCTTCTTTTGCCTGCAACGGCCAGTGAGGAGCGTTGAATGCCAGATATAGGAAGAAAGGTTTGTCGTCTTTCTGCTCATCAACAAAGCGGATTGCGTAATCGGTAAATGCATCTGTTGTATAATAAGGTGCTTCCGGCTCCGGAAGTTTTGTATTGTCAAGGGTTAAGCCGCGTCCTCCCGATGGACGGAGATAACTGCAAGCTCCTGCCAAAATTCCGTAGAAGCGTTCAAATCCCCGTTGTAAGGGCCACTTTTCTTCTCCATGCATTCCCAGATGCCATTTACCTGCCATATAGGTATGGTAGCCGCCTTCTTTCAGAACTTCGGCTATTGTGACACAATTGCGGTTGAGGAATCCTTTGTATCCGGGTACACCCCAATCATTCGGACTCTTCTGGCCGGGATTTTTAAACGGGTCTTCGGACATCTGACCGATACCTGCCTGATGTTGATATAGTCCTGTCATTAAACTGGCCCGGGCGGGGCATGAACGTGAGGTGTTGTAGAATTGTGTGAAACGTACTCCTTTGGATGCCAACGCATCAATATTAGGGGTCAGTATTTCTCCACCGTAGCAGCCGATATCGGAATAACCCATATCATCTACCATAATCAGTACGACATTCGGCTTCTCTTGTGCCGAACAAAACGATGCCATCAGTAAGGGGGCAGTCATTAAGAAATTCTTCTTTACCATAGTATTATCAATTATCTGGAAAACAAAAGTAGAGAAGTTTATGGAAAAGGAAGGAAAAATGCTAATCAATAAAGAACAAAATCAGGTATATGTGATACCCGAAAAGAAAATTCCCTATTTAAAAGACAATAGTTCCCTTCTATTTTCAACATTTGATTCAATGTTACCACCAATGTTTTTTAGAATGAACAGCTTTTTTCTTTTATTGAACAATATGTTTCCTCTTTTGTATGTCAAATGTCCTATCTTTGTATAAACTAATACACTTTGCGCACAAAACGCAAAACAAAAAAAATAAATAATGAAAAAGGCACATCTGATTTTGGCCGGCTTATTGTTATCCTTTACATTAAACGCAGCCAATGATATTCCTCGTCCGGAATATCCAAGACCTCAATTTGAAAGATCCGAATGGATTAATCTCAACGGTGAATGGACATACGAGTTCGACTTCTCCAATTCGGGGAAAAGCCGGCGGTTGACAATAGCCAAGCAATTCAGTAATACGATTACCGTCCCTTTCTGTCCTGAAAGTAAACTGTCAGGAGTGAATTATACCGATTTTATCAATCAGATGTGGTACCAACGTCCCATATCCATACCTTCCGACTGGGAGGGAAAGAAAATCATACTGCACTTCGGAGCGGTCGATTATTATGCAGAAGTCTTCATTGACGGGCATTATGTAGGCAGTCATTATGGAGGAAGTTCTTCTTTTTCAATGGATGTAACTCCTGCCGTCAAAGCGGGACAAAAGCACAACCTAGTTGTTTATGTCACGGATGATGCCCGTTCAGGGCTTCAAACTATCGGTAAGCAATCTACCCGGATATCTCCTTATGGATGTTTCTACTCCCGTGTCACAGGTATTTGGCAAACCGTATGGATGGAAGCTGTTTCTCACTATGGTCTGAAATCAGCCGTAACCACTCCGGATATTGATGAAGAGCAGTTAATCATCACACCCGAATTTTATCAGGCATCCAATGATAGGACGCTTCAAATCACCTTGTATGACAATCAGAAAAAGGTGGTTCAAAAAACTGTAAAATGTAACAACGGAACTCCTGTCATCCTTCCCATTAAAAACATGAAACTCTGGAGTCCCGAAGATCCACACCTTTATGATATTGTCTACAGTATCAAAAGTCCGACCGGAGAAACCGTAGATGAGGTAAAATCTTATATAGGTATGCGTAAGGTGCATACGGCAGATGGAATGATCTATTTAAACAATGAACCTTACTTTCAACGCCTCGTCTTAAATCAGGGATATTATCCGGATGGACTCTGGACTGCTCCAAACGACGAAGCTCTGAAAAATGATATTCTATTAAGCAAAGCTGCCGGATTCAACGGAGCACGTCTTCATCAGAAGGTATTTGAAGAAAGATTCCATTACTGGGCCGACAAATTGGGATTTATAACTTGGGGAGAATCTCCCAACTGGGGGATGAATATCAAGAACGAAGTAGCATCACGCAACTTCCTTAGCGAATGGGCAGAAGTTATCACACGGGATCGCAACCACCCGTCAATCATCACCTGGGTTCCCTTCAATCAGCCGCTTGAAGACGCATTAACCCTCCTGACGGGTACAATGATGCGCCTGTGCATCGGTACCTATCAACTGACCAAAGCCATAGACCCTTCACGTCCTGTGAACGGTATTGCAGGAGATGTGCATTTCATGAGTGATATATGGAGCATCCGAAACTACGAATCTGATGCCATGCGTTTTGCACAGCACTTGAAGCCTAACAACAGAATGGCATTTTACAACAACCAGCCTTTTTTCATCGGAGAATTCGGAGGTATACTTTGGACAGAATCTACCAAACGGGATAACTCATGGGGGTATGGAGGTATGCTCACCAACGAAGAAGGATTCTACGAACGGCTGGAAGGGTTGATACAGACAATAGCTTCCTCACCGGACGTTACAGGATTTTGCTACACGCAATTGACCGACATTGATTTAGAGAAAAATGGAATTTATTATTATGACCGACGTCCCAAGCTGGATATGCAGCGTATTAAGACTATCTTCGAAAAGATTCCAAGCAGACCGAAAAAGATAAAATAGTAAGCTATCATGAAGAACAAACTATTCATACTGATACTCATTGTATGTAATCTCCTGACCGCGTATGTGTCAGGAGAAGTACCTCCCGCCAAGGTTGTATTCCAACAATACATGAACCAGGCACAAACATTTGCCAACAACTTTCCACGGGAGAAGGCGTATTTGCATTTTGACAATACGAGTTATTACGTCGGAGATACGATCTGGTTCAAGGCTTATGTCACTCTTGCTGAACAACAGACTTTCAGTCAGATCAGTCGTCCTCTATATGTAGAGTTGGTAGACCAGACAGGGCATATAGCAGATAAACAAATCATCAAACTGACACAGGGAGAAGGAAACGGACAATTCATTCTTCCCCCTTCCATGTTATCCGGCTATTACGAGGTACGTGCCTATACCCGCTGGATGCTTGCTTTTAATGAACCACAGTACTTTTCGCGCACTTTTCCTATTTATCAACTGACAAATAGTGATAAGCTGGAACGTAGTATCACGACTTACGAACTTAGTTCGTCGATGGAGAACCGTCCGTCGGAAACAGAGGAGAAGTTAAATGTACGCTTTTTCCCTGAAGGAGGACAATTAGTGGAGGGGGTGACTTCGCAAGTGGCTTTCAAGGCGGAGAGTAAAAATGAAGGGAATATCGAATTATCGGGAACGATCTATACCAAAGAAGGGGCAGAAATCACTTCTTTCGAGACTTTGCACGATGGAATGGGGCGTTTTGAATATACGCCTTCAGCTCAACCTGCGATTGCTAAAGTCGATTTTCAAGGAAAGAAATATGAATTTACCCTTCCACAGGCATTGCCTAACGGGTATGTTTTGAGCACTGTCAGTAATGCCGGTGCCCTTTTAGTGAGAGTTTCCTGCAATGCCGCTACTCCTCAAGACACTTTGGCGGTATTTATCAGTCATCAGGGACGGCCGTATGTTCATCAACTGATTAGTTGCCGGTCGGATGCTCCGCAGGAGTTTATTCTACCCACCCGTAAGCTACCGGCAGGTGTACTGCAAGTCAGCCTCATCAACCGGGCAGGCAATACATTGTGCGAACGTTTTGTCTTTGCCAATCCGCGTGCTCCCCTGCAAATATCGACAAAAAGATTGAAAGAGGTGTATGCTCCCTACGCTCCCATCCGTTGTGAATTGCAAATAAAGAATGCTAAGGGGGAACCTGTGTCCGGAGAATTGTCGGTCAGCATCCGGGATGGTGTCCGGTCGGATTATTTGGAGTATGACAACAATATTTTCACTGACCTGCTATTAACCTCCGATTTAAAAGGATATATCCATCAACCCGGTTATTACTTTGCGTCTCCGTCTCCGCGGAAGCAAACCGAACTGGATGTTTTATTGATGGTGCACGGATGGCGTAAATACGACATGAGCCAGGCCATCTCTACCGCTCCTTTCACTCCGCTTCAATTGCCGGAAACACAATTAGCACTGAACGGGCAGGTGAAATCAACCATTCTCAAAAATAAACTGAAAGATATTGCGCTTAGCGTGATCGTAAAGAAGGACGATCAATTCATAACCGGAGGAACCGTGACCGATGAAAACGGCCGCTTCAGCATTCCGGTGGAAGATTTTGAAGGAACGACGGAGGCAGTGATCCAAACCCGGAAAGTCGGTAAAGAACGTAATAAGGATGCTTCTATCCTGATCGACCGTAATTTCTCCCCCGCTCCGCGGGCTTACGGCTACAAGGAGCTTCATCCAGAATGGAAAGACTTGGCCTACTGGCAACAGAAAGCCGAGAGTTTTGATTCTCTATACATGGATTCTATCCGAAAGGTAGAAGGACTTTATGTATTGGATGAGGTGGAAATAAAAAGTAAACGCCGGCAAGGAAGTAATATGGCTACTAAAATCAATGAGAAAAGCATCGACGCTTATTACGACGTACGCCGTTCTGTAGATTTATTACGTGACAATGGGAAGATTGTCACAACTATTCCGGAATTAATGGAAAAGTTGAGTCCGCAATTCGATTGGGATCGTAGCAATGACAAGCTTACTTATCGGCAGAAACCGATCTGCTATATTATGGATAATCACATTTTGTCCGAAACAGAAACTCAAATGATGTTGACCGAGGTGGATGGATTGGCCTCTATCATTATTAGCAAAGGCACTGGAGGTATCGATGACGACATTATCCAAAATACAAAGATGTCCGAGGTGACCGATAGCACGGGAGTCGATATAAGCAAACTGGATAAATATAGTGTTTTCTACCTGATTCCCCTACCCAGACGCGATGTGTTGAATAAAAGTCAGAGTGCCGTACTTGGTACCCGACAAACCGTTATCCAGGGATATACCCGTCCTTTGGAATATTATTCTCCTGCCTACCCGACCAAGGAACTGTATATGGACAAAGTTGATAAAAGACGGACGTTATACTGGAATCCATCCGTACAAGCTGATGAAAATGGAAAAGCGGTGATTGAATGCTATAATAATCAATATTCCACTCCATTGATTATTCAAGCGGAAACGCTGGGAAAAGATGGACAGATAGGAAGTATGAGGTATTCTACCATTGGACAAATAGAATAATATTCCTTACTACAAAAGAGTAAGTATACGAACAAGAACATTCTGAAAATTTTCACTTTTCTATCCTAACAAGAGTAATTTTTACTTTCAAAAAGGCAACTAGCTCATTGCGAGTCAGTTGCCTTATATATTTTTTTAATTCAAAGAATATCCCATTACAAGTATGTTTGGCACTTAATAATGACAGTATATCTTATAAAACACGAAGTTTCTTAATCTTTTTCGCTTCTGGTTTTTCCGGTAATTTTTCACCATTTACTCTCACATTCTCGAAAATAATATTCTCACCATGCTCCAAGCGATAGTCCGACACAGCCTTATCTACGGTGATATTCTTCAACGTAATGTTTCTTATAGGTAGTTCCGGGAATCCAGCCATGGATATAGCACACTCATTCGTTTGCCCACAAGTTACGTTTTCGACCGTAATCTTGTTGAACAAGGTAGGATGAAATCCCGATCGCTCTCCCTTATAATTCGGTTCTACGCGAACCAAAGCTGTGCGCACCGAGTCAGCCTGTATGTTGCGAACATAAATATTTTCGATATATCCCCCTCTGTCAAGATTCGATTTGAAATAGATGGCATTCGATGATTTAAGGATACTAATATTTTCTATAAATACATTACGTACACCTCCCGATATTTCGCTTCCGATACATACCCCGTTTATTTTTGACCAAAAGGTGCAATTGCGAATGACGACATTTTCAGTAGGCTGTCCAATACGCCAAGCATCATTATCCCGTCCCGACTTAATAGCAATAGCATCATCGCCCGTGGAGAAAGTACAACCTTCAATCAAAACGTTGCTGCATGATTCAGGATCACAACCATCGTTATTCCGATTATGACTGTCAACCGTTACATCACGAACAATAACATTATTGCAAAATATCGGATGGATCACCCAGAACGGTGAATCTTTGATTGTGATACCTTCAATACGCACATTTACACAACCATACGGTTCGATAAACCCTGGACGTAATCTGAAACCCTCTCCAAATATACGCCTGTAAATAGGCAGGTTTTCACGTCCCATTCGTCTTAGTATTTCCTTGTCTATATTCTGATTATCAGCCCAGGCAGAAAATTTCTTGGAACCATTGCCATTTATCGTACCTTTTCCAGTCAAAGCGATATTCTGTACATGATAAGCGTAAATCAGCGGAGAATAATTAAACAATTCCGTACCTTCCCATCGTGTAATTACCGCGGGCAAATAATCTTCCTGGTTACTACTAAAATTCAATATAGCACCATCTTCCAAATGGATATTGACATTACTCTTAAATACCAGCGGTCCATTCATATAATAAGTTCCTGCAGGTACAATTATTCTACCGCCGCCTTGATCACTACATTGTGTTATAGCCTTATCAAAAGCACCTTTGCAAGGCATTCTCCCATCTGCTACAGCACCAAAATCAGCAATGTTGTATGTCTTATCAGGAAAAGTCACCGGATTAAGTTCTGCTACTATTTTGTCCGCTATATCCCAAGGTGAACTTTTTGCTGCAAGATTTGCTGTATTTGTCACTATTAAAATAAACACTATTAAGAAACTCTTCTGCATCTGCATATCCAAATTATTATATGGAACTTTCATTTGTACTTATTTTTATTCCCAAAAGAATAAGATCTTTAGATATATCAATGAGGATGAATGATTCTTAATCAAGAACAACCTCATCCCCATTATTCATTCAATGTTCTATTCATTCCGTTTTAAATGGAATGACAGTTATTTCTTTTTCTGTCCCGGGTAAGGTTCTACCATGCAACGCTTAGCCCATGCTTCGTAGGCTTTTGACATTTCTGCCACTTTCTCCGGATATTTAGCAGCCAAATCGTGTTGCTCGCTCCGGTCTTCATTCAGATTGTACAATTCCCATTGAGAGTTATTTTTCGGGCGAACCAATTTCCAGCCATCATTGGAAAGGAAAGCACGTTCGTTGAAGTGTTCAAAGCCCAGATAGTCGTGTCCCTTGCGATGTCCGGTTTTGAAGATAGGAAGTAAGCTCTTTCCTTCCATTGGAAGAATATCATGTCCTTTATAGGTAGTTGGATATTCAGCATCCGCTAAATCGACACAAGTAGCCATGATGTCCATCACGTGCCCTATTTCAGATGTCATGCCACCCACGTTCTTTTTAATTCCTTTCGGCCAGTGAGCAATCATCGGAGTACAAATACCTCCCTCATAAGATTTAGCTTTCCAAAAGCGGAATGGAGTATTCGCTACATTAGACCAACGGGCTCCCAATGAAGCGTATGTAGTCTGTGGTCCAGGCAATACTTGTTTATTACGCGGGTAAATGATTTTCTTTCCATCACGAGTCATATCCGGACGGTCGTTCTCTCCACCAGACATGTTCTGGCAGTCTTCGTTACTGCAACCATTATCAGACAAGAAAAGAATCAGTGTATTATCAAGCTGTCCGGTCTTTTTCAAAGCCTCGATAATTTGTCCAATACCCTGATCTACACGGTCGATCATTGCAGCGTGAACGGCCATCGCACGGGCATCCCATTCTGCATGTGGATTGTCTTCCCATTTGTCATGAAACTGACGTTCGGACAAAAAGTTATCCATTCCCGGGAAAATACCCAACTGCTTCTGACGTTCGTAGCGGGCATTACGGATAGCTTCCCAACCTACTTTATAAGTATCCTTATATTTCTCAATATCTTCAGGAAGTGCATGCAGCGGCCAATGCGGTGCAGTATAAGCCAAGTACATAAAAAATGGTTTGTCATCCTTTGCATATTCTTCCACTTCCTGCACAGCGCGGTCAGAAAGAGCTTGGGTTATATAATATCCTTTGGGTACTTCCTTTATAGGCACTTCACCTTCTACCAGACTGAACGGATCAAAGTAATCCACCACTCCATAAATTACTCCATAGTGAGAATCAAACCCACGATTGACGGGATAATGACATAAATCAGAGAATGTATCATGGAAGACACGGTGTGCCAACCATTCGCGTTGGTCTTTACGGAGTGGAGTCTCTGCAACATGCCATTTTCCAACCATACTGGTGGTATATCCTGCTTCTTTCAACACCTCGGCAATGGTAACGGCATTGCGTGAGAGTGTTCCGCGATAGCCCGGCAAGTGAGCATCAAAGGTCATTCGTCCGATTCCGGCTTGGTGCTGGTAAAGTCCCGTCAACAGGGAAGCACGAGTCGGGCAACTACGACTTGCATTATAGAAATGATTAAAGCGTACTCCTTCTTGTGCCAGTTTATCCAAATTAGGAGTATGAATCTCGCTACCATAGCATCCCAGATCGGAATAGCCAAGGTCATCTGCAAGAATTACCAAGATATTAGGACGTTTGTCCGATTTCTTGCCTTTCGCCTCTGCTGCAGAATGGCCAGCAACCATCAAGGCGGTCGGTAATAGTAATAATTTAGAATTCATAAGTTTAATATTGGTTTATAATTTGTTTTTCACTGTATTACTCTTTTCCTTTGTCTTTGTTTTCCGCAAACCATTTACATACTTTTTTGCTCAACTTAGCTACGACTTGCGGATGCGACTGCGCCACATCGTTTTTCTCGAATTTGTCTTTTTCAATATCGTACAGCTGTGCATCGCTTCCATCGCTATTTATCAATAGTTTCCAGTTGCCACTGCGTATAGCCAGATGAGGACTTCTGTCGTTTACATTTCCCGGTTTCTTAAAGAATTGGTTTCTACCGAAATCCCACATCAAATCCGTTTTACGTTTAGCTTTCGATTTGCCCAAAAGAACTTTATCATAATTTTGTCCGTCTCCCTGATAACCTTTCTCTGTTTCAATTCCGGCTATCGCACATAAAGAGGGATATAAATCGACTGCACACAGTACGCTCTCATTATTCACTTGTCCAGCCTTTATTTTCTTGGGGTATTTTATAAGGAACGGCATACGAATTCCACCTTCATAAAGGCTGTTCTTCGTTCCTCTTAAATAGGCAGCACGAGCGGATTGGAAACTGGGTGCCGGTCCGTTGTCACTAGTGAAAATCACGATTGTATTTTCCGACAATCCCAACTCATCCAATGCTTTGATAAAACGTCCGATCTGTTTGTCCATTTCAGCAAGAACAGGGATGAAGGCTTCTTCCGTATTCCAGCTTTTATTATCCTTTTGCTTAAATTCCGGTACCCAAGGGGTATGCATATCATCCGGCCAGAGATTCAAAAAGAAAGGCTGATCTTTATGACGTTTAACGAAGTCGATGCTCTTGTTTACAAAGTACTCGGTACGTCTCCAGCGTTTTACGCTGTCTTTGGCCGACCATATCCAGTTCGTAGCAGTGATTGCCGGTTCCGGGTCCGGACTTTCATACGTCGATATATATTCGTCAAAACCATAATTCTTAATAGAAGGTGCATTGTGCACGTCACGTCCGCCTCCCATGTGCCATTTACCTATATGCCCGGTAGCGTAACCTGCATTTTGGAAAGCACGTGCCATGGAAGGATTCTTGTCACTCAAAAAGTTACGCTGTTCACAATTCTTGTTGCTGGCTTTATTATTTAAAAAGGTATTAATTCCTACTTCAATCGGGAATTTGCCTGTTGTCAATCCGCAACGTGAAGGTGAGCTGACCGGTGCGGATGAATAATACTGATTGAATAACAATCCGTCCTGCGCTATCTTATCAATATTCGGAGTAGAAACAAACTTACCTCCATAACAACCGATATCTCCGATTCCCATATCATCTACATAGATGACGACCACATTGGGTTTTGTCTCTGCCTGCATACTGGCCACGGGTAATAAAGCTCCCAACCAAGGCAAATGTTTTTTGATCTTCATAATTATTCTGATTTAATGAACTGTACTTTTTGTCGGTTTTGTGTGACTGACTTATGTAGCAAAAGTAGAGAAGTTTTTTTTCTATTCTGGAAAAATACGAATCAATAAAGGAAAAAAACAGGTAAATAAAGCCTCAAAATAAAAAAACAACCTATCACAGAATAGAAAAAGAGAAGATATAATCCCTATATCTTCCCTATTTCATTATCTATATTATTGCCATTCAATCTGCTGATCCTCATCCGGAATCTGCGTATTGATATTCCGCAGAAGCGTCATACTACCTTCTACTTTATATTTAATAGGAATTACATCTACCCCGTTTCCACCGTAACTAAAATCCTCAAAGTCATATTCAAACATGACTTGAACATAACGCCGTTCCAAATAAGGGCGTGTGGCATCCATAACTGACGTTTTGCTATAAGTTGGTGTTCCTATCAACTCAAACTTCATTTTATTTGTCGGATCATCCGGCACCATGTGCAGTGTTCCATCCTCATTAAAATGCACGTTTATTTTGTATTTCTCACGTACTTCTTTATCCAAATCCTCACTGATTAAACCTGCATAAAAGAAAACGGTATTATCATTTATCACATATCCAGTCCGCTTATTCGCGGTTCTTGCATTCGTATCCGGCTTACCGTTTATGTATGTGTATACTTTCATAGCCGAAGAAGTATATGAACCAGAATAATTATTGAATGGGATTACACGCAACAATGCTTTCGCATAATTTTTGCGCGGATGACTTTTATAATTATAAGAAGGGTCATCAACAATAGTTAAAGGCAATACCCATTTCTCCAACATATCGATGCCTTGCAAATTAAAATCAATATTCAATTGTTCCACAGAGAAACCGGCCGAAATATGTACCGTCTTAGGAAAATCATATTTATCTTCCTCCAATGCTGTATACCACAATTCCGGACGATGAATGCTGAAACGCTCTATATTCAACGTTTCCAACGTATCTTTATCCACTGCTATATGTACTTCCCTATCCAGTGTATTCGTCGTAGACCCGCTAACAACGATCGGTAACCGATAAGTCACTTTTCCATCTTCCTTATATCTGACGTAAATATCAGTAACTCCTTCGCCCCCTGCAAGAATAGGCGATTTGAAAGATATATATTGTTCATACTGTTCGTCTTCCCATTCATTATTACAGGCAGCACTCAATGTGACAGTAGCCAATATCATTAAATAAGCATATATATTTTTCATATCATATTCTGTTGTTTTGAACTAATCATTATATGTCCATCCTGGATTTTGTGTCAACCTTTTGTTCCGCTTCAATTCTTCATGACTAATCGGCCAAAAATACAATTTACGAGAAAATGCAGTCGGTAGATCTGTAATCTCTATCGGAGTATAGAACTGTTCTTTTTGGTCCTTAGAATCCGACATATAGAAATTGCAACCATAATTCTTTTTCGACTCTTCCACTTCTGCATCTTTCCATCTACGCAAATCGAAATAACGCTGTCCTTCTGCCATCAATTCTATTTGACGTTCTTTTTTCATTTTTTTACGGAATTCATCCTGACTCTTGTATACAGTCTCAAGATCATAGTCTGGTACACCCGCACGACGACGAATCGGGCGGATTCCTTTTTTCATTTCATCAATATCACGCTTAATAGAATAAGTAGTAGAACCATCCCATGAAGAGACATCATAGTTGGCTCCTTCTTCAAGTTCATTTAACGCTTCAGCATAAATCAACAGGATTTCAGCAAAACGAATAGCAGGTTCTGCTTTCGGTTTAATCTCCTTACGATTAGTATCATCCGGATGCACATACTTCATGATGCCAATACCGGAACGCAAATAGACACCTGTCCCCGAGAAACCATCTGTGTTGATACCATAATAATAATTAACTTGTTTCTCAACATCTTTTTTATAATCTACCGTTTCTGCATTTTTTAACAAGGACCACACACAACCATTAAACGAAACGGAAGCATAGAAACGCGGTTCACGATTAGCATATTCCTTATATACTCCCTCTTTCAAATGAGGGTAGGTTTCAGCTTCGGCTTCCTCTTTGGTCACAAAACGCTTATCTGCAGGATATGTTTCTTTAAACTGTTCTCTATTGAATTCCTCTCCATTATCCATATAATAAGCATCACACATTTTCATTGTCATGCCATAAGCATTGCTCCCACCACCAAATACCTTGGGCATTTGGAGCCTCACCATTGCAACGAGACTGTTGTCTCCCTGATTACGTCCACGACTAAAAATCAGTTCCGGATTTTGGTACATGGCCAATGAGCCATTGAAAACTTCACGATAGGATGCGTAAGGATCTATATCATTATAACCACCTTGATCCCATGTCTTCTCCGAAAAATCACCGTCTTGACAAGGAGCGACAGTGGCAGGATATCCCGGCTCCGATGTAGTGACTGCTTTTTTATGGTATAGTTCGTAACGATGTCCACTGTTACTTCCAGGAAGCTCCATTACATCTTTTGCAGCAGCTGCAGCTCTAGCCCATTTATATTCATTATATTCCTGTGAGATCAGGCATCTTCCATCATAATCTACCAAATCCGAAAACTTATCTGTATCTTCCGGACGAGGATTATTAATCGGACTCGCCGCATAAAGTAATGCTCTGGCACGTGCGGCTAATGCTGCACCTCTCGTTGGACGTGAAATTTGGTTCACCGCTCTGGTCAAAGGCAGATCTTGAGCTGCCAAACGCATTTCGGTCTCTATATATTCTACACATTCATCATACGAGTTGCGTTGAACAGCCAAATCGTCATAACTACTTGTGTAATCAAGTCCCTCGTCAGGCAACAAAGGCACAGGTCCATACCTGCGTAACAACAACCAATAATAGTATGCACGTACGAAACGAGCCTGGGCTTTCAAATCGGCTCTTTCTTCTTCCGTAAACTTTGTATTCATGTCAATATTTTTGATGAAGATGGATGCCTGACGAATACCTTTATAACTAGCCCCCCATGATTGATACCAATTTTCATCATAAGTTCCGGTTTTGAATTTCTTATAATCACCGAGACTATTGCCGCCGAAATAAATATCATCGGCAAAATTCCAGAGAATATTATCTCTGGTAGAGACTTCCATATTATTGCCTCCTAAGAAAGAATAAGCATGTACCAGCCATTCTTCCGTATATGTTTTATCAGTAAACACATCTTCCAACGACCTCCGGTCAGTGAAATATTTGTCCGAATCCAGACTATCCGTACAAGAAACGGCAATCACACTTAATAAAACACCAATATATAGTTTATATATCTTTTTCATTTCACATTCATTTATTAGATGTTAACAGTCAATCCCAAAGTAAAGACTTTAGCCAGCGGATATTGTTCTCCATTCGAACTACCCATTTCCGGATCCCATTCTTTGAACTTGGCAAATGTCAATAAATTGGTTCCGATGAAAAATATGCGGATTTTATTGAATCTCATCTTATTTACAATTGATTTAGGTAAAGTATAGCCAACTTCTAATGTCTTCAGACGTAAGTAAGAACCATCACGCAACCAGAATGTGGATTTTTTATAGTTGTTTTCATTCCCTCCGTAAGTAAGCCTCGGATAAGAAGCATTCGGATTTTCGTTGACAGGAATGCCTAGAATCTTTGCCGTTTCCGGATCTACCCAGCGATCTTTTACAAGATTAGTAAAAACATTACCCCATTGGCTGTCACTAAAGGCATGCACACTGGTACCGTTGATAAAGAAAGAAGATTTACCCGAACCTTGGAAATGAACATTAAAATCAAATCCGTTCCATTGTGCTGAAACACCAAAACCATAAATCAGATTTGGTTTAGTAGTTGCGCCGATAGCTACCATATCAGCATCATTTACAATACCGTCTCCATTGACATCTTTGTACTTAATATCACCCGGTTGTACTTTATTCCAAGCTTGTTTCGGACTGTTACGGATATCATCATAATCTTTGAACAAGCCGAGCGCAATCAAACCTTTTGCCTGGTTCACTCGATAACCGGCTTCTGTCTGATAAGGATAAACAGCATTTTCTTCATCCTTTTCTAATATCTCGTTCTTGCTATAAGTCATATTTCCTCGGACGGTTAAGTTTACTTTGCCTATTTTTTGTTTATAAGCAAAATTTCCATCAAAGCCTTGTGATAAAACACTTCCCACATTAGCTTTCGGATTGCTTCTTACACCGACTATACTGGGGAGGTATTTTCTCTCCATATAAATGCCGTCACGCTGTTCGTGAAAATAATCAACAGAAGCAGTAAACTTATCATTAAATAAAGACATATCTACACCCGCATCATGTTTGGTTGCAATCTCCCAAGTAACACTTTCCGAAGCCAACTGGGTATACAACATGCCGTTGTATTTATTGTCTTCAGAGTCATAGTCACTCCAGGTCCATCCCGGATAATATTTCACCACATCTTTACCATCTACCTTTTCCGTATATTCATTAGCAAGAGTGTATAAATAAGGGAAACGCTCACCTAGTTTATCATTACCCACTTTTCCGTAAGAATAACGCAGCTTAAACATATTCATCCATTTCAGATGCTTCTTGATGTATTTCTCTTCAGCAACATTCCAAGCTACGGAAAAGGCAGGGAAGAAGCCGAATCGATGCCCGTCTGCAAAGTTTTCCGAACCGTTATAGCCGAAATTGAAATCTGCAAAATAGCGGTAATTCCAGTTATAACTGAAACGTCCTGCCACACCCATATGACGCTTGGCAATACCATTCTTTACATCAGTACCGATATCCACTGTAGTCCGGTATGCATCTTGACTATATTTCAACGTTCCGCCTAAATGATGTGCTTTGAATGCACGATTGTATTGCAGAATAGCCTCAAAAAACTCACGGCGATCACCAGTTGACGAGCTTGTTTGTTCCATCGGTTTCTCGATACTTTGCTGTTTTAATATAATATCTCCGTTGTCATCGCGCTCACGTTGGGCACGCCATGTCTCCGGCATTCTCTTACGAGTAATCGAGCTCTGGTTGTCAGTGTCAAAACCGAATCGACCTTCAAAACGCAGTCCCTTAGTAACAAAATCTAATTTCTGTTCCAATGAGATGTTCGTTTGTATCTTGTTATTCCAAATCTCCTTATAACCGGTCTGTGTGGCAAGCGTCCAAGGATTCTTCCGATTCTCACCCTCACCGAATGCAGGTATGGAACCATCAGAATACATAATAGGAATACTAATCGGATTTTGTCCTAACAAAGAATACCATACATTATCACCTTGTCCCGGAGCATTCCGTTTTTTCAATGAACCGGACACACCGACTTTCACAAGTGTTGTTTTCGTAACATCAATATCCGTATTCAAACGATAATTCCAACGTTGACTACTGGGATTAGTATTATAATCTTTACGCATCGCTTCATCTGTCTTATACATCCCTTCCTCATTAATATAGCTAAGAGATACAAAATATCGTGCGGTACTACCTCCACCATTCATATTTAAGTTAGCACGGTAAGTCATGGCTCCGTCTTTCAACAATGTATCCATCCAATCTACATTCGGATAGAGATCCGGATCAAGACCTAATCGTAAAATTTCCATTTCATCATCGCGATAGATCCGTTCCTGGTTGCGAGTAATACGTGCTTCATTCATCAACATCGCATAACTATAACCATCTGCAAATTCAGGTGTGATAGTGCGTGTATTATAAGAGCTTTCCACCTTTGCATTGATATTAATTTTACCTTCTTTACCCCGTTTTGTAGTAATAAGTATTACTCCGTTAGCACCACGGGGACCATAGATAGCCGTAGTGGAAGCATCCTTCAATACCGTGAACGTCTCAATATCCTCAATATTAATATCATTCAAATCACGTTCAAATCCATCCACTAACACTAGTGCAGCACTATTGGCACCAAAAGTAGAAATACCACGAATCCAGAATTCGGAAGTGTTTACACCTGGCTGACCGGAAGTTTGCATGGCAAGTACACCTGCCACATTACCAGCCAAAGCATTCGACAGATTTGCTGAAGGATTAGATTTCAAGTCATCTACATTCACAGTAGTTACAGCACCAGTCACTATCAATTTTTTCTGCGCCCCAGTTCCCGTTATAACAACTTCATCAAGCTCGCTGGCTTCTGATTCTTTCATAGTGACATTGATCACACGCTGCCTCTTCACCAACACTTCTTGCCTGTCAAATCCGATATATGAAAACACCAGTCTAGAGAACTCTTCAATATTAATTTTATAACGTCCGTTAATATCTGTAATAGCCCCTAAACCAGCCTGATCTTTTACGGTCACATTAACACCGATTAACGGTTCATTGTTCATATCTGTCACTACTCCCGTAACCTCTATTTTCTTTTCCTGAGCAGAAAGGGACATAAAGATCCATAATAGACAAATAGTGATAAAACTTTTTCTTCTCATGTGTTTGTTTTTTATTCGATTATTTGTTCTCGTTATTCTGGAAAAATCTCATCCATTTGGTTTTCACCAGTCTGTTCATCATCTGATCCTCCTTCTCCTTGTTCATCCGCTTCTTGCTCTTTTGCAATCTTTCGAATCTTAAAGTTTCCCGTATCTCCTACATAAAAAGTTTTTGTCTCTTCATCATAAGCCAAAGCAACCGGTTCATTAAAACGAGCTCTTTCACGTATTTCGCCATTTTGCTTTCCCCATTTATAGGCACTGGTTGAAGCGGAACCACGTCCTGCAAAAGTAGAGACAACTCCATCTGGAGTCAGTTTACGAATACAATGATTTTTGGTATCTGTAAAATAGAAATCATAATGATCCTCTTTTCCCGCATCTTCATATTCTTTATTATATACGAATACGCCTTGTCCCGGTTTATTCAGACGGGCATTAATACCCACTAAATCTTTATAGTCAGCTTGTCCGGATTGTCCGCATACAATGTATGGAGTAACCAGTTTTCCTGTCTCTTTATCATAATTAGAACGAAGTATATAATGCGATTCATGCATGATAATGTAGACATATTTGCCTGTAGGATGAGGCACAAAACTAAAATCAACACCACTATTCGGAACGCTGAACGCCAGAATTTCAGATAATCCGTCTCCACCGGGAACTGGTGGATTAGCATTCCAATTTTCTTCATTACTTATATTGTATCTGTATACGAGCCCTGTGGCACGATGATTAAAATAAATATCACCGGTTTCCGGAAGAATCATCGAACCGTTACAAGCATTACCGCGTGTCAGTATCGTCCAACTAGCATCTTTAAAGTCCTGACCGTCCGCACTACTACCACGCTTTAATATAATATTACTCCTATTGGAACTGCCACCACCCTGTGGACATGCTATTACCATATTACCTTCATCAGTCCATGTTATGGAAGTCATACGAACTATATTATTAACTTTCTTTGTATAGATCATCTCTTTTTCTAAGTCCAGAACTCGTAAAGGTCTATTCTTTTCCTTATCAGTACCCGTTTGAGACAAATAAAGGATATGATGATGTTGAGGATCAAAAGAGAACCAATAAGGATATTCTATCTTTCCACAATCATTGAACGGACGTGGTTCGGTCTCAATATTTCCCTGACCTAATTCATTTACCTCCCCACACAAATCCGTTACTACTGTCTGAGGCTCATATTGGTATTTTTCTGATACTACGACTGCTTGTTCTCCAATTTTCACTTCAACAGTTCCTTCGAAACATCGTTCAGGAGTTTGACAGTATATACTATTCCCCTTAGAACTAATGACTAGTGCTTCTTTTCCTCCTACTTTTACAGATATAATGGAGCGATCTGTCCCAAAATTACTACCATAGATAATCATCTTCTTTTTTCCACCTCCCGACTTAGGTGTGAAATCCGTCACCTCTATCGGCTGATTCGGATCATAAGGTGCTACTGTTGCGTCTTTGTCGTCTTTACAACTGCCCAAACAGATTATAAAGAGCACAAATAGCATCCTCCATAGAAGTTCCATGCTTCCATGTCTCATTGTTCTACCATTCATAATAAATTAGATTTAAATTATTGATTATTCTGAACTTTATCCATTAATACTTTCATCCAGTATCCTCCGATCACCGAACGGGCTCTAAAACCGACCCACCTACCACTGTCAGTATGATGCCAGTCACTGATAGGTACACGAGATACTGTTTCATTGATATATTTATAGACAGGATCAGAGAATTTTTCAAAGGTTACTTGATCCGGAGACATAGCTGCCGTCCACATGATCCAGTCGGATTTGGTGTATTCTTTGCGGGAGTCCAATGGTAGTCCGTAAGGATTCTGTTTTGTTAAATAATAGCTAATTTCTTTTCCGATTACATTGTTAGGGAATAAATTCAAATCCCACAACTTATCCCAAACCATATTATATTTTTGGCTCCAAGTGTTTTTACGGTCAAAAGCCAAACGGTAATGATCGCCTTCATTGGCCATTTCTTCCCATTTTGTTGCCATTTGTTTGGCTGTCGCTGCATATTTATCTGCCACATCATTCAAACCGAGCATACGAGCCATTTCGCTGTATCCGGCTACACCCATAATTGCTTTCACTGAAAGATTGGCATTATGAGCCCAATGTCCGGCGAAGTCATCCGTGC
>OODL01000050.1_pt1 | contig 135393 bp, 207 predicted proteins | sample 1671181 | NCBI WGS metagenome assembly OODL01 (sample SAMN06348130, study PRJEB24527) | human gut metagenome | biome: human gut; feature: ankylosing spondylitis patient; material: feces | host: Homo sapiens | place: China | collected 2015-10 | reverse complement strand
ATTTTTGATATCTTGTGCGATAGATTTGCAATCAATAATCATTGTGAACCTCCTTTATAAAACCCTAATTCTTCCATAAGAATCACCTCGTTACTGTACTAACTCCATTATTTTTAATCTGTCCTTTTTGAACATGAACTATTACAGAGTCGGCGTTAACAGTATTGGTTGACTTATATTCGATATATGGAGCGTTGCTATCATATACAATTTTTATATGTCCTTTGATATTCATATAAGTGCCATTGCAAAGAACCGTAAGCATCTCATAATTTTCTGCTGGAATATTAGATACCATAGTAGATGTCCGGTTCCAGTTCTTCAATAGTGGCAGTCCACTCAATCGGATTATAATGACGATAGATACCGTCGCCAATCGCCCACACAAAATATCCAACAACAAGAGTAATGAGCACACCAACTGTCAAAAACAAGATCTTTTCTCCAAGGGTGAGTTTTTCGTTATTACCATCCAAGTTCAACACCACTTTCGTTTACAATATAGATGCCGTTGTCTTTCAAATACTCAATAAACTCTTCATGTGGTAATTTATGGGCGAGCTCACAAATAGTGTAGTTACTTCTGCCTTTCACCCACTTTGTTTCTTTTCTCAAGTTAGACCACTGATGTACACGAAATTCCTTACAACGCCATTTTAAATGAAAGGTATCCGCACACGAATCGCAAATTGGTATCTCTACATAAAAGTCACCCGGATAGCGTTTTCGTCTCCACCACTCCATATCATAGAATACAATACCATAGAGTTCAGGATAATCTTCAAATCCATGTTCTCTAAGGTAAGCAAAACCCAATCCGTTGATGGTCCATTCTGGCGACCTTGGAACTGTATATCGAAGCTGCGATTCTGTATGCGAGATACAGGCATTGTTATTTTTTCCGTCGATGCCCATAATGTACCAGTCTGATCTATAATAGCCTATTTGTTTAGTCACAACTAATCACCTCCCCCGTATCATCACCCAACGGCCACGTGCATCCATAAAACGTTCCCAAATTTTCGATTTTAAAATAGTACCATTTTTTCGTCACGTAGTCATAAATACTGTAGCAAGTGCAACGGTTATCCGGCCAATGGTTCTTTTTAATAGCATCAATATCAAGTTCTAAAAATCGTTTGATTTCGGATAATTTATATGAAGCAAAAATATAATCCCATGGGCCACGCCAATGGATAAACCACATGTGCTCTACGAAGTTCGGCCATTCTACAGAAAATCGTTCGACTGGTTTACTTCTGTCAAAATTCTTATATTGAAGAAAATAGTTGCTGATACCGTGTACACCAGTCCAATAATGGTCTTTAGTGCAGATGAAATGAGAATAGCTTTCCCATTCTGGATTTTGTATTTCCCAGTGATTCTTTTCGATTGAAAATCTATCGTCCATTCAATCTACCTCATAAAAGTCTAGTTTTACCGTATTTTTTACTTGTTTTTGTAACGATAATACGTTATTTATTTTACTTTTTATGTTCCATAAGTTCTTTGATTCGCATTCTGTCATCGAAAATAGACATAAGCGCGATCATTTTCCATAATTCGAGCTCGGACGCTTCCTCAATGGGCTTACATCCATCTTTTCTTGCTTTGTCTGAAATAGAATCCTTATGAAGCCATCTCCAAACCTCAACAATACCACATGTTGTGTAACCGTATACTCCAAATAAGTCTGGCATATCATACTCTGCATTATGCCACGGAATCATTTTGATAAGAATATCCAGAGGGCTGCACTCATATGGATTGAATCCAATGAGATCAGGAATATATCCAAACATACCATGACTCATACTCATTCTTTTATTCTCTTTTGCGTCGGTCGGCTTTCCGTATTGACAATCACTAATATGAGCTTTCATCTCTTGCACCATCCTTCGATTTTCTCACATACTCTACAAATTGCGTCAAAAAAGTCAACTCTCGTCTGCATTAGAAACAATTTGAAGTACGCTCTCCGCTTCTTTGCGAGCCACCAATCGTTGTTCATATTCTTTGTTTGCGATTCGTTCTTGCTCATGCAATTCAAGTCCTTTCAACCAGTAAGATGGGCATTCGTAAATTTTTTCAAGCGTGTTTGCATCGCAAAAGTATTCTCGATCTCTCTTATTGTAATCGTAATATCCAATAAACGACAAACCGTAATCACTTATTACAACGTTGTCTTTTAAAGGAATCGGTCGTTCATCACCGACCTTTACCCAACCAAGGAAGTTTTCGCAAGATTCGGTGCAACAATCTCCCGGCTGCTTCCTAAAAGCGCATACTTCTTTATGTAGACATTTACTGCAAATAGCCATTTTTTCTCGCTTTCCAGCAGAAATTCTCTGCCCAATCATAAAATAGTTTTGGAATGTCTCGTACACGAGAAACAACTTTCTGAAGTAAGGTGTCACTAGACTTGTCTTCATGAGGTTCTTTATAAATACATTCCCATTTATACTCCCAGAGTTCAACTGTATTATCGTCTTGTGTGCTAATCTTCACTAAAATAGAATGAAGCTTGTCGTTTACACTTACGGAAGCATGACAATTTTCTTGTTTAAGAGGCCACTCATTTATTTTTGCGAATAAATTAAATGCCTTATCAACTGCCATTTCAAACAATGCTTGCTCGTCAGAAGACATACATATTCGTTCTGTGTCTCCATCATGCAGAAGATTTAGTTCCCAGAGTTCCGTTTTTCTCACCTCTCTAAAACATACATTTTAATCGTCAAAAATTTCTTCTCGCAGAACCGGTTTATCATGGCTCTCTACACGACTGCTGCATTCTGGACATTGTGTTTGATAAAATAAAATCACATTCAATGACCTCGCAGCCAAAACACCTTCCGAATCAGACCAAAATTCACAACCACACCCTCATTTAAAATGATATGTAAGTTCTTTTGGGGTCTTCTTATGTTGAATAATTTTAATCGCCATTATTCTTCTCCTTCGCTCAGACTCTTCAAGATTTTTTGAATCCTATAATACCTACCGAGTGGTGTCTCAAAAATAGCTCTCAATCGCTCAAAAAATGTTGGTTTACCGAACACCTCATTGTAATCTGCAATATCGATTTGTTTAGCGGTTTCTCCACATTCAGGGCAAGCGTATCGCAACTCAAAATTAGCAGCTGTGGTATAATAGTCTTTATAGATTGAATCAAATGTGTCGTCGGCATAAAAATCACAATGACAATAAGGGCATCTAAATTCAACTGCAAATTTTTGAAGTTCTGGTTCATGACCATGCTTTACAATCTTAGTCGCCATATTTCACCTCAATCTATAAACACAAACGGGTTGTCAAACGCCCTCTGGAAGTTCATTGCATGAATCCTATTCTCTTCAAACAAAGCGACCTTGATAATTTCATCGTCGGTATGCGTCTCGTCATATTCTGCCGTGTCGCAAACCTTGTAAATTTTGCCGTCTTTGTTCTGAAGCAGCATTCCCTTACCAAGTTTTAATGGAGTTGTTTCCTTTTCTTCTCGAATATGTGCTTTCATATATTTATTCCTCCCACCCACCCATAAAATTTACCTTTTAATCGAGAGTCACTGCGCCATTCGGCCAGTTACCGGTCATTTCATACCATTCCATCTGAAGTGCATTCTCCTTTTCCTTTATGCACATTTTAACAAAGTCATGGATTTCTTCGTCCTGTGGCCTTTTAAAAGTCCATTGCTCATCCACGAATCCTATATCTTCAAGACACTTGCAGTAGCCAGCAATCTCGTTATAAAAGATATGGTCGTATTCATCCAGAAGAGTATGCTCGTCAAACAGCTTTACTTGCCATGCAATTCCAAATGGAGCTTCTTTCTCGGCATAAGATTCAACCGTATAATACTTCATTATGTATTCTCCTTGCGTTTACTGCTTTCCGGTAGAACCAAAACCGCCCGCTCCACGCTCAGTTTCGTCCAATTCGGAAACCTCTTCAAAATCAGCCTGCCAGAACGGAACAACTGCCATCTGCGCAATGCGGTCGCCATGAGTAATCATTTGAGGGATATTGGAATGATTATGTAGTGCTACGATATATTCTCCACGGTAATCCTGATCACAAATCCCTGTTTTATTCGCAGGTGCAAGCCCCTGTTTCGTTGCCATACCACTGCGAGCATAGATAGCGACATACCAACCTTCCGGCGGAGCCATCCGCAAACCAGTATGTACCTTAACGGTCTCATGCGGCTGAATCATAATGCAACGATCACCATTCTTGTTTACAATCGTTGCGTCATCAAAACCGATATAGGCGTACAGGTCTGCACAAGCAGCATTTTTAGAACCATAAGTCGGCAGACGAGCATCATCGTGTAGTTTATTGATCTTAATATTCGGATGATAAATAGTGGTAAAAACATTGCTATCTGGGAACTTTTCGTAATTTCCTAAATCCATATTATTTTCCTTTCTCTTCTGGAGCCCACCAAAGGGTTGGCTCTTTATACCCAAGACTCCATTTAATATCAATTACTCGTTGGTTCTTGCTTCCCATGTATGGAAGTGAAATATCTTTTTCTGCTTCAATAAAAGGACCATCTACAAGGACATTTATATCCGCAAGAATGTCAGCCACAAGTCCATCTTGGTTCCATAACTCTTCCCACTTATATCCAGTCCAGAGCCAGACGTCTTTTTTGCTCAAAAATTCAGTCCATACACGATGGGCGATCTTCTCAACAACCTCTCTATTTTCCGGCAGCAGTGGGTCTCCACCAGTAAGCGTAAGCCCCTGAATATAATCAGGTCGAAGTAAATCTACAATTTTATCAAGCGTTTCATCTGTGAATGGCTGACCACCATTCGGGTCCCATGTGGTAGGATTCTGACAGCCGGGGCAATGGTGATCACAACCTTGCACAAACAATGTGACGCGCACCCCTTCGCCATTTGCTATATCACATGGAACGATTTTAGCGTAGTTCATTTAGTGCCTCTTTCTACAAGCTTTTCAAAATTAGGCCAACGAAATTTTCTGCGCTTCCTTGCTGTAGGAGTCTTTTTCTGCTCCTCTATCGCTTTCAGAATATCAGCACGTTCCTCGTAAAGTTCTAATAGTTCTTCACCAACAATCGAAATCGGTTGACGCATTTTCATAAGTTCATGCATATCGTATCGTGCCAATTCAATAGCCCGATCTACCTGTTCTAATGTTCTCATTCATACACCTTCTCTTCCATTTTTGCGCCACAATAAGGGCAATATTTAAAAGGCTTATATTTTTCAGAACTCAAACAAGGCGTTTCACGCGGATAAAAGAAATCTTCGTAAAACTGTTCATTGCAATTAGAACAATGATATACAAAGTCTTCTTCGTCATCGCACGGCCAGTGATTCCAGTGTGCAATAGCACGAACTGTATTAGATTCTGCTTTCGGAAGTCTCAGTAGGTCTTCGCGTTCTTCTGCTAGAAAATCAGAACAGTCATCTTGTTCGTCATAAAAGCGCATATGTTTTAAGCCACTGTCAATCTCATCTAGCAAAGGAGTGATATCCGCCCATTGAGCGTTTTCAGGAATATATTTTGCCATTTAAAAACCAACACTCCTTTAGCGTAGTTTATTTTCCAACCTCGATTAAAAGACCGCAGAACGGGCAACAATTATAGCCAAGGCTTTCTGGCGACTCTTGCCCTTTAATTCCGCCACCACAACAATCACACACCCATGCCGAGCTCTCACAATTATCTACGAACTCAAATACAGTTGTTGGCTGGCGATCTACTTGAAAATCAATAACTCGTTCAACATCTTTTAGAGTTTTAATATGTCCAAGATTTCCTTCCAGCAAAAGACAATCTTTTAATCTATCAGCACTAACCAGTTTCATGTAGTTCATTTAAAACACCACCGTCCACATACTTGCACATACGATTATAAAAACATTCAGTGCGACGCAGCCATACATTCCATTTTTCTTTTCCCCTCGGAAAATATATGTAGAAGTATCATACAGAATCTGTTCAGAACGAATTACCGCTGCGGTGAAAATCAAAATAATATAAGCTTTGGTCATAAACCAAGCAATCTCAGTCAACATCGATTAACACCTCCTCGACAGGAATAATCTGACCATCAACATAGTAGCACATCTGACCGTGCTCATTATAATAAGGAGACATATAACCATTATATATCATGTAGTACATAATCCTTGTATCTCGCTCATACACGATTGGGGAATTTCCAAGTCGGTAGAAATATTTATACTCATCAATTGTTTCATTCCCATATATATCAGTATCTGAACATCCAGTTAGCATAATCGCTGCTAAAAGTACGCATACGGCAGTATTTTTGAAAGTCTTAAACATACTTTTCCTTTCTAATAAAAGCGGAATTTTAGTTATTATGTCCACGCCATTCTTGCATTCTTTCGCACCATTCCTGTATGTCTTCGCTGTCATAAAAACAGCTTATAATTGCCACTCCGCAGATCATACCAATAAACGAAGACATCATTGCCAACAAAGCAGCTATCATACTATTCCTCCACTTGTGTAAATCATCACTGTAAAAATCACAAAAAGAATCGCTGCACTGGCTGGAATTGAAAACGAATGCTGTAACACAATGCCGCAGATTACGCTTATAATCGTAAACACAATGGTCGTGCAAACATACGATTGCCCCATGGCTAACCAAACTATCATATTCTATCTCCTAGAACGGCACTTTTATCGTGAATGAATTTCTATCCAAAGATTTCTCAACGGAATTCCATTTATCTTTTTTGCCTCAAGATATTTTGTTTCATTTGGTTCATTATTGCGGTATTCGTACCTTATTGTACTTTCCACTTCATAATAAGTGTTTTTATTTACAATCTCACAAGATGCCCAATTGTCGGTTTCGATAATGAGCACTTCCTTATATGATGGGTTAAGCAGAGGCTCAATATTGAAGTGACATTTTGACTCAACACTCATAAAGCACCCCACTTTTCTCTACCACATGTATCACATACAAAGTGCCATTTATCATGCCAGCTATGAGTGTTATCGTAAAGCATAACACCGCCACAGCTACTGCATTCGGGAAGGAACCAATGGAGTAGACGTTTCAAAAGTTTAGCAATCATCCAATCACCTTCTTTCAAAAATTTTCATTTTATAGCTCCTCTTTGATGCACTGATTAGTCAGCTTTTCATATACATCCTCGTAAAGCTCCTGCTTGTCGCCGTTGTAGGTATACTCTGCATAGATGCCGTCACCGCTAATGGTGGTGGACAGCAGAGCCTTATAGTTCTGGAGAGTTTTGCAGCTCCAGACCACAAAAACGTTTTCCAGCGTAATTTCATCGGACGTATGCTCATAGTACCACTTGACAAGAGCATTCTTACAAACACTTTCGAAGTGAGCCATACCTGTAATAATCATAATCAAGTCTCCTTTTTGAATATAACCGTAATCCAGTTATCTGGATAATCATCTTCTTCCTTTGTTGTTTTCACATATCCGGGCATTTCAAAATTCCACGCAAGATAATTTAGAATTTCAAGGTTGTGTAAATCGCAATAATACCCGTCCCATGGTCTACTCCATTCCGACCAATGAAGAAGATATGCATTATCACGGCAAGTAAGATAAAAACTATTGTCCAAAGTACACACGCTGCACACTTTTGGAAACGCATATCTTAGGATACGGTCAGTTCGCTTATCGCTCCACTTATTCAACTTCTTGCGACGGAACCTCTCTGCGACAACAAAGAGTCTCTCAAGCCAGTAGATAATGATAAGAATCGGATACAGAAACCAATAAGGTGTTTTAATGTTCATGTCCTTGTAATGATAGTATTTTGTGACCTTGGTTTCTTTCTTCTTTTCTTCTTGCAGCTTCTTACTAAGTCTGTCCATATTTAATCCCACCAACCCACCCTGCTTTTATTCCATCAATAAGATGCTACTTACTCACCCTTAGTTACAACGGTGTCAGCACCCTGTACAGTTACCCAGCCATGCTTCAAACGTGCCTCTGCTTCCTTCATCTGAATTAGTTCAGGAGTGATGGACTCGGAAAGTACCTTATTTGCATCAGCCTCAGCCTGTGCCTCAATCATCTTAACGTCAGCTTCCGTCTGAGCCTTGACCTTATCAGTTTCGGCCTGAGCCAGAGCGGTCTGCTTATTCAACTCAGCAATCTCTGCGTCCTGCTTGGCCTGCTCCTTGGCACGAATCTTCTGCATCAGGGTATCATCCGGCTGTGCATCAACAATCAGAGCGGAAGAGACATTGATACCGTATTCGGCGGTCAGCTTCTCATTCAGATAGTTGGTGATTGCAGTATTAACACCTGCGCGATCATCAGAATAAATCTGCATGACACTGAACTGAGGAGTGACTTCCTTAACATAAGCAATAATATCGTTCTGGATCTTGCTCTCCATCAGGCTTTCACCGTCCATGCCACCAAACTTGGTATACAGCTCAACGACATGCTCAGGCAGGAAATTATAGTTTACAGTCAGATTGATTGCAATCGTACCGCCATTTGCAGGAGCGTCAATATGCCAGTCTGCGTGCTCCTTTGCACCGTAATCAGATGCTGCATTAGAGAATACCACACGCTGCTGAGTGATTGGGAACTCAGACACATGCTTCAATGGGCTCATAAAGTGCCAGCCCTGAGAAATAGTCTGCTGCTCAACACCCTTTGCAGAATACACAACACCTACATAACCGGTATGTACTCGCTCTGTACAAAGCACCGTACCAACTGCAATAAGGAATGCAACAAAAATTGCCATAAATTTCTTCATAAGTATCTCCTCAATCTTTGTAATTATCTTTTAAAATGTAATAGGCGATAACCCATACAATCACAAAGAAAACAATAATTTCTTTCATATGTAATCCCACCAACCCACCACTTACACGTTAATGAATCACTCGATTGTGCTTAACACGAAGCTCAACTTCCTGCTGCTTACCAAGATTGAAAGCAGTTGTATAATCGCCCGTGAGATATCCCGTCACACGACGAAGACGTCGAATGTTGTGGCTACCACACTCAGGGCAAGTATCGCCAATCTCATCGCAATAGCCGCACTCCATACAGGTATCATTTGGAACATTCACTGCAAAATACGGAATGTCATGATCCATTGCATAGTTCACAATTGTTTCCAGCGCACCGAGATTATTCTTTACAGTCGAGTCGAGCTCTACATACGCGATGCAGCCTGCGCTTGAATATCCGTCAAGCTGAGACTCAATATCGATCTTTTCAAACGGTGTCACTTCTCGCCATACCGGAACATGGACACTGTTAGTGAAGAACTCTTTGTCTGAAACATTTTTGATATCACCATATTTAGCCTTAAATCTCTGCATGGCAGTAAAACAAAGGTTTTCTGCGGGCGTAAAGTACACGCCAAAATTCAAAGAATACTTGTGCTTGAATTCGTCGCAACGATCTTTGTAGAGCTGACAAATTTTCTTTGCAAGTTCAAGGCCATTATCACAAGTTTGATCTTCTCCAATCAAAATCTGAAGAGTTTCAGCCATGCCGAGCAGACCAACAGCCAACGTGCCATGTTCCAGAGCAGAACGAATATCTTTTCCGTCATATCCGGCCATTGTTCCATTCTCCCACATGAATTTTGCAGACTCAGGAGACTGAGAGCAAATCCACTCGAAGCGTTCAATCAGCATATCTTTTGCTTCATGCAACTTCTGGTCAAGAATGGACATAAACTTGGCTACAGTCTGTCCTTCAAGATCTTCTCCAGTAGCGTTTTTAATGGTATATTCCTTCGCTTCCATTGCAAGAGTAGGAAGAATAATCGTAACAGGACAGATATTCCCTCGGCCATCCTTCAACTGCTCAAAGCCGTTGACATCCCAACCATTTGCAGTTCTACAGCCCATCGTCGAAAAATACGTTTTTACATTATTTTTATCGTATCCTTCATTGCCGCTCCAATCGACATTGGCATAATTAGGATAAAGACGCTGTGCAGTGGAACGCAGTGCCAGCTGATACATATCATAATTAGGGTCTCCTGGAGCACGATTGATTCCCTTAGCCATCTGGAAAATTCCACAAGGGAAAATACTAGTTCTATGTAATTTGCCGATACCCTTAATGGAAGCATTTAGCAATGCTTCGATAACCATTCGGCCTTCAGGCAATGTACATGTGCCATAATTGATAGACGTGAACGGAAGCTGATTTCCGCTACGTGACTGGAGTGTATTCAGATTATGGTACATGCCTTCAACGGCTTGATTCAATTCTCGCTTTGTCATGTCCATTGCATACTGATATGCTTTCGGGTAATACCCTTCAAAAATCGGGTTGGTGATACTAAAGTCGTCTTCCGCGAGAGTTACTTCATCATCCAGCCCTTTGATGATTGGACCATCTGCATAAATGTACTTTCGACCATCTCTATAATGTTTACGGAAGCTCTTCCGTACATAAGGAACCATAGTCCAATCCAAGTGTGTTGCGCTCACGCCGCCGAACTGCTGAAGACTCTGAATCTGGAAGATGACTGCGACAAGCTGGAATGCCGTACTGATGGATTGTGCAGGGCGAACATCAGTCTGTCGAGTGTTAAAACCATTCGCAAGCAGGTCATCAAACGGAATACTCAAGCAATTGTGCATACCAACTGCATAGCTATCGAGATCGTGGATATAAATCTCGTTGTTCTCGTGATTCTCACGAGCCATCTTAGACATGCAGTAGTCAAGAGCGTATCGCTTAGAAACCACCCGGCTCATCTCGCCAATACGACCGCCAAAAGATGCTTCATCAACATTGGCATTCTGGTTATCAATCTTTTTGCCGAGAAGTTTCTCTTCGACTGCATCCATCAACTCTTTGTAATTACTGCGAGCAATACCATGCAGATACCGGTAATTCATATAGGAACGAGTCGTCTCGTAATAGCCACTCTGCATAAGGCGATTCTCAACTGCATTCTGAATCGCTTCTACATCCATAGTAGAGTCAATGGCTGCGATTTCCGATGCAATACTATCACTCAGCTTGTGGTCAACAGGATCTGAAGAATCATTCATCGCCTTCTCAATCGCATTTACAATCTTACTCTTATCAAAAGGAACTTTCGTTCCATCGCGTTTAATCACATATTCCATGCAATCACCTCTTAATCTTCTAACCAACGATTTTCGGCCACATAAAAAACTCCGACCACAGCTACAATCAATGCGATCCAGAATACATAAAACCAAATCACTCGTGTACCAGCTGCAGAAATCATATAATCTCGTGCTTCTTCGATGTTTTTATCCTTAATGAATTGTGCATTATGTATACTTTCGTCGCTCAAATTTGCAAACAACGTGCCATCATAATGAACATCTTTGACATAAAACTCGAATTTCACATGAGAACTGACTTGTACAGTTGTCAGATACTTGCTGGATGGCATTTTGATATCACCATACTCAAATTCTTTGCCAAGAAACGTAATATTCTTAGAATTGTGTTCTTCTGAACTGTAATAATCCCAAGTCCAGTACGTTTCGACTCTTGTTTTTGTATGGCCTTTGCTATCCGTAGTAGTGACAGTTCGTGTATGCATCGTGTAATGCTTTTCTTCGCAATAGATATACATCCACTGACCGTCGATACGTGGATCGCTTACGGTATCTACTGCTTCCAGTGCGCCTTGGCAAAACGCATTACCTACGTTGGTTCTCATTCCATAATCGAACATATTTTCGGACTCAATCGAAATTGCTGTATTATATTCTTTTTTCTGTTCAAGCGAATCTCTGGTGATATTTCCAGCGATAACGCTACCAAGTATCAGCATAATGAACACAATACCAACACTGACAATCAATTCACGATAAGTAATTTCGGCATTACCGATTTCCAAAAAGGTCACCGACTGCCGGTGCCGCCTCATTCCCCTCATAGGACAGATACTCATAATTCTGAACCTCATATCCAGTCAGACCCAGCAGAAAGGAGTTCGGAAACTTACGAACGCTCTGCTTATATTCCTTCACGACACGATTGTAATCGCCACGATAGTTTGCAATCAAATTTTCAGTGACGGATAGCTCATTCATAAGCTCCTTGTAGTTGTCGCTAGACTTCAGTTCAGGATATGCTTCCGCAATAGCTGCAATCTGAGTCGTAATCTCTTGAGCGGTCTGGCCGGAAGCGCCACGAGCATTCACAACATCCATCAAAGTCTGATACTCATGTTGGTCATAAGCCTTGACGGTTTCAACCAGATTTGGAATCAGATCAGCTCTACGCTTCTCCTGAATCTCAATGCCAGACTTAGCTTCCTGAATCTGCTCTTCATAAGAGATGGCCGTGTTCTTAGGCCCCTGCACCATAAAGGTCATGCCAAGAATGGAAATCAACACGACACAAATAACGATAATAGGTAACTTCCAGTTGTATCTCATTTATGTAAACCTCTTAAAACTTGACATCATCGGCATAGACTTTAGAGTTCAGCATCGAATGGTCAACCTTATTAACTCCTTTGTTATTTGGAGACATAGTATCATTATGAGCGCTCGGAACCACAGCAGTTTCAATACTGCACGTCGGCTCTGCCTTTGCCAGTTTTTCTTTAAATGAATCATCAGGACGATAAACCAAATCATGGCAGACACCGCCGAGATTTGGATCATAAAAATAATCGTTAATGTCCTTCTTTAGCGTCGTAGTCAGCTTATCAGCGACCTCACTAGGAACTTTCTTTAGCGTATCTATGACACTTTCAGCAACCTTCTGCTGTTCCTCTAAAAGCCGGATTTTATAGTCCAAATACCAACGTGCCTTCGTCAAATCTTGAAGTTGAGAATTGCCATCTTTGTGTCCTGCCCGGCTCAAATATTTACCAACATTCCAAAGATAAGCATCCTTGTCCAGTTGCCACTCTCGCAGCACTTTGATAGCCTCATAGGGATTGTCTGCACCGCCGTAATAAGACGGGTGCTCGACGTTCTTCTTAATTTCGTCAAGTGTTTGCATCAATAACCTCCTTGTTTTTTTCAATAGGCTTATAAACATCTGCCAACCGAGGATGACGGCCACAGCAGCCACGACCTTCTGGGCAGAACGGATACTTCGGATTGGCCTCACAGGAAGGAACCATCCAGTTTGCTACTTCGGGACAAACCTGTGCAACTTCCTTCTTCATTTCTGTAAACATCTCGCGGATTTCTTTTTGAGCCCTGGAGCAAAGCCGAAGATGACTCATCTCAATCAAAGCACGAGCGTTCATCGTAATGTAAAACTCTGTACAGCAAGCGTTCGGAAGAACCGCACGGGCGTCTTCGTTTTTGGCGTTGTGATACTTTTTGAGGATCTGATAATCGGTGTCAATGTCAGACATCATATTATCGAAAACATCAGCATCTTCACCGGTAAACGGGTTCACATACTTAAACCCATCCTCACTACAATAACGCTGGCTACGGCAGCTCATGCTAATATGTCGATGACGACTAATCTGTGCCAGAAGTGCTCGGCTTACATCTTTGACGTAGAACGTAAAGTTGATGTGTTCAAGCACAGAATAGTGACCGCTTGCCTTACATCCCTTGGCAATCTTATAATCGTCAGTCATTGAAGAATCGTAACAAATACTCGCAGCTTCCTCCACAATATCCAAAGGATTCTTATCACTTGTAGGAACCACTCGCTGTGTGTACGCGATTAAATCAACAATCATTCAACTCTCCTTAATATTCGTCCTGCCAGTTTTCAGGAATGTCACTCTCGTCAATTACGATACAATTCCTTGGTGCAACATTCGTTGTGTACTTTCCGTCTTGAACTTTAATCATTACGTTCATAATGGCGACAACTTTATGAATACTCCAAAGGACTCCTCGACCTTTTCGAGTTCTAGCTCTAAGCACCATATCGCCAATATGAATCTCTCTATTAAGAATATCGGTTACCATTTAATCCTCCATTACTTTAGAAGTGCAAACTTAAACCAATCCGGTAAACTGGATACTGAAATTCCATATTTAATAAGGTAAGACAGCAACCACAACACAATCATGATTCCGACCGCAATAAGATAATCCTTAAAAATCTTAATGAAAGCGATCCACATCTTAATCCTGTCTTTCATTTACCTCACCTCTTTCAATCAACTCATCCACGGTAACCTCTCCACAGAGAACCTGTTTAAGCTGCTCTTCCGATAACTGATATGTAATCGGCTCTCCACACTCGACAGGATATCGAGCTAAGGTTCTATAATACTCTGCAAGGGCTCGTTCCTTACGACCCTGCTCACGATGGTCAATACCAATCATATCGCCCCACCTCCTTCCTCAAATTCTTCACTCTTTCCGGTCACGCCATAGACGTCATCTTCGAGATTTTCTTTATCAACAAACGATATTTCTCCTAGTCGCAGGCCGCACTTGTTACTTTCTGGTCTGTTGTCAATTATGTAGAAGTCGCCAGCATCACAAAGAACCTTATACCAGCGTCCTTTCTGCAAAGTGGCTTCTGCCGGGCCCCACTCTTTATAATCCGTCCTGAAGTACATCCTCATTAGGACTCCTTGTAGGGTTCCATATCACCCTTCCAAATCTGAAAATAAGGATGTGCATCAATGCCGTAGACCTGACCCTTCATACCGGTACTGGTAATCTTGTAAGGCTTTCCGTCTTCAAGGCTATTGATAAAGTCCTGATACTGCGGACTCATCTTGAAGAAATCCTTCTTACCCTGAATCCTCTTTACCTTAATAGTGACCTCATCACCAATCTTGGGTTCCCACTCTTCAACTGGCATCCCAGCCAGAAAGTCGGGACCACCGGCCTTTTTGATTCGCCGGGCAAGGATTCGTGCCTTACGCTGCTCTCTGCGCCGGTCTTCTCGATTCATTGAATTACTCATATTCTGTTCCTTTCAGCTTATCAAAGTAGGGATCGCCGTCTCGCTTCTCTAATAAGTTGAGCTCCCCGGCGGAGCCTACAGAATACAAACGAAAATTTTTAAAAATCTCAGCACCTTTAATAGTGGCTAGAGATGTAATTATGTACAATATATTGTGTTCTTCTGTGCCATCTGTAAGTTGAACTTCAAGTCGTTCTTTCTTTGGGATGGCTAGTTTTTTAAAATCATTCATTTTAGTTATTTGGCATAATATAAGCAAGTGCATTTAACTTATAGCAATAAAAAATATCGCAAATAACACTCTTACACCTTTCTTCGGAATCGTATCCTCCAAGAATGATTCCACGCTCACCATTTCCCTGTCTTGCGTAAATATTAAGGCTTGCAGTATCAATGATAGCTATACGGTCAAGATTTACGATTTCTTTGTTTTTCGTTAAAAGTAGCATTTTAATCCTCCGGCATATCGAAACCAATACGGTTTTCACAAAGAGCAGTGTTAATCTCTTGAATTACGTCCTTTGCCCTCTCTGTAGTTTGATAATAGCCAAGTCGAAACCATGTGTGTGAATCGGGTCCATAAGCTCTAATTGTCGTTGTGTTTTCCACTATACGAATAGAAAAGCATTCATTTGTATTAACAACTCCTGTTTTATTCTGTGTTAAAATAAACATTGTAAAGCCTCATAAATCTGCAAGCTGGGCAGGAGACCAGATGTCTGGAATATCCCAATCTTCCTTTGTCTGCCCGTTATAAATTCCGTAAAAATATCCTTCAGACGGCACATAGACGATTCGTTGCCAGCCATTCATTCCGTGTGACTCCTTTGGCTCAAAATCACGAGTCAAAATTCTACGTCCACCATTGCTATAAGCGAATGCCTTTGTAGGAACCTCGATACATTTGTTATCCAGAATCCGAAGGATGTACTTAATTGTCTTCTTTGAAAGATTCATCTCTTGACTCCTCTACATCAATCATATCTAAAATCTCATCCAGATTTTTTGCTGACCCAACTTTCCTTGCAAAATCAATAAAATCCTTAACCTGATCTTCTTTAATAACCATCTTCATCCTCCACTTTTATCCACCCACATCCCGGAACATAATCCGCTTCCCAGTAATCTCTTGCCATGAAGATGAACCGTTCTCCTTCTTCGTTTACAAAACCGGCGATAAGCGATTCTTTTGCAGAGATATACATGAAGTCAGCCTTGCCAGAAGGAACATTCTTGAGATGTTCTTTTACTTCCTTAATTCTTTTCGCAACAGACTTATCAAGCAAGTTCACATCACATTCATTACCATTTTTGCCCATCCAATAAAAGGAATCTTTTAACTTGTTTTTAGCCATGATTCATTCCATCTTTGCACCACACATCGGGCAAAATGGCGTTTTGAGGCCACACGGGTTCACCTCTCTACATTCTGGGTTCGAGCAACGGGTTGCTGGTTCACACCATGAGTTTTTCCCGGCACAGCTCACATAGGAGCCTGGAATTTCCTCCCAGTGTGCCACCGGTCGCAGCGTTTTCGGGTCGATGGTCGGAGCGTTTTCAATGTTCTTCTTCATAAGGTTAATACCGTCTCTCCAAGCGTTGGCTTCTTCTTCACTGTATTGCTTGATTGTCCAATTATTTCGGTCAAGCAAAGCGTTTGCGTCAATCAACCTAACATCAGCCATAAGACACCTCATTTTTGTCATTTCGGAATCTCACAAATGTCGGGAACTGCAGGGATTCGGCACCAGTTTTCTTGTCGCATGACTTTTCCTTGTATTTTACCTCTACGATTTTTCCGATATAGTCATCAGGATTTGCCCACACGGCAGCTCTCGTAGCATCATCAAAGCCAGAACCCACTCGAAGTTCGTTACCCTTGTAGTCCACAACCAGAGCACCCATCGTTCCTTCCAGTCGGTTCTGTCCTTCCTCGATTGCAGTGATACGAAGATCAACGGTATAGAAACGCTTGATTTTAAGACAACCGGTGTGCCGCTTGCGCTGATAAGGTACGCTGGTGTTCAACATCAAACCCTCCCAACCATGTGCCACAGCATAATCGAGCCACTTTGGAATCACGCTCTGGTCGATTCCTTCGTATACCATCGGAACGATTTCAATGTTTTCAAGGTTCTTGTGAGTAATCTCTGCACGAAGACAATTCAACCATTCTCGGCGGGTCTGATACGGAACGATGCATTTGCTACGGTCAAACTCGACAGCAGGAACGACATCGAAAATCACAAACTTAATTCCGGTTTTATCTTTATTGTCCGAGTTCAATAGGCCAGTGCCATAACGGAAAGCTTCCCCGTCCGACATTCCTTCAGGATTCTTGTAGATGAGTTCGCCATCAAATACCCAAGAGTCTCGCTTCTCTGCGTCGTCATCATACAGGGCAAGCAGGTCATTCTTGATGTGGTCGAGCCCTTCAAACTTTTGCGCCTGACGAGAAATTAAGTCGCCACGATACATTGTGCCCCTATTACCATTCATCTTCTGGCTTAGGCTGAACCAGATACTGGGTTTCAACTTCACCTTATCGATTGGATATCCCTGCTGGACTTCCCAGACAGGAATAATTTCCTCGCCATATACCTTATTGATGGTAGCTGCCTCAACGCCAATCGGAAGATTCTTGGTAAACAGCCGCTTCAGAAACTCTTCATTTTCAGGATTTTTATGTATATAATTCTGGATTGTTGCAATAGATGCGTCAGAACCAGTGTTGTGACCAGCGCCCATAATATAAAGGTATCCACAACTGAGATACTGAACATCAATTTCAGGTTTGGCGCTCACCTGTTTGTTGATTTTTGCATCTGATAATCCAGTTATGATTGCCGGATCAAGCAAGAATCGGAAGAATGCAATTAGCTCGTCAGCTTCAGCCCCAAAATCCTTTCGTGCATCCAGCAAAATGCGGGTCTTGTCTGTCTTTTTCTTCGTGCTCTGCAATGCCTTTACCATCGCGTCGAGCTTACCTATGAGTTCTTTATCTGTCATAAAGCCTCCTTGCGTATCCTGTGTTATATAGCTATAATGAATAAAGAAAGGCTTGCCATTACGAGCAAGCCATTTCTTTCTCGTATCCTGTATTATATAACTAAAGAGAGAATTTTAAGCCTCCGAGATGGAGACTTTTTATAGGTATATTATACAGGATACTCATATAATTGTCAATGCTTTTCTGAAAATTCTTTCCGTAAAAATTCCTTCAGGAACGTCCGCTTGTATGGAACTCTTGACGTCTTTACCGCCCGATCAAGAGCATGGGTTTCGGCGCAAATCACACAATACTTCTTTGCACGAGTAATGGCCGTATAGAGCCATTCTCTCGTCAGCATCATGTATGCAGAGTTGTCCATACCAACAATCACATACGGAGCCTCACTACCCTGCAGTTTATGACAACTCAAAGCATAAGCAAGTTCAAGCGTTGCCCAGATGTTATTCCCACCAAAGTAATGAGGAATGAATATCGTTCCCCACTGGTCAAAATCAACCAGAATAAAACTACTCTCAATCTTTCGGATAATGCCACGGTTTCCATTGAACACCGGACACTTCTCTTCCTTTTTCTTTGTCTTGAGATTGTATGTATGAAGCTCATAGTTGTTCTTGTTGATGATGACCTGATCGCCCTCGCGCAGAGTGTACACTCTGTCCTTCCCATCACCATAGATAGAGATCTTCGCTTCGGTCTGACCACAACTCGGATTCACAATTTCCTGAATAGCGTTATTCACCTCGTAGGTGCAAATACTACCACGGAGCTTCTGCGGAAGTACAATCTGAATCTTTGCGCTGTCATTCCCTACCTTATTATATAAGGTACGGTATTGATTGATGATGTGATTAAACGACTTGCCTGCATCCTTGTAGACATCTAGCTCCAAATCACGCAACTCACCACGAATCTCGTTGCCAGCCCAGCCATAAGGAACCAACTGCGTGGCATTGCGAACCTTGATACTCTCAGTGATAATCGCGGACTTAGCAGCTTGACGATGAATCTTAGTCAAACGAGCTACCGGAACAGCCTTAGATGCAAGCATATCCTTGAAGATATTGCACATACCAATGCTCTCAAGCTGACCGTCATCACCAATCATGATAAATCGCTTACCAGTTTCAATTGCTTGAATCAAATCGTAGAACAGTTGAGCGCCAACCATAGAGGTCTCGTCCAGAATGATGATATCCTCCTCTAAAGGATTGTTCTTATTATGAATAAAACCACCATTCTCAATGTCATAACCAAGTAACCGATGAATTGTCTTGCCGTCCTGACCAGTAATCTCCTGCATACGAGCAGCTGCACGGCCAGAGAGTGCAGTCTGAGCAAAAGACTTACCATGAAGAACCTTTAGGACACCAGCGATAACTGTACTTTTGCCGGTTCCTCCGTATCCTGTTAGGATACAGACGTTACTAGAGCATACCTTTTTAATAGCATCTCTCTGCTCCTCGGTGTACTCGATGCCAAGAGCATGTTCTGCTTCGTCGATTGCAGCATCCATGTTTCGACCAATCGGCTCGATAGGTGCATCCGCCAGACGCTTAATTTCCTTTGCAATCTTATTTTCCAGATTCCACACTCTTGTTAAAGCAAATTCCTGACGATCATCACTCCACCAAAGCGTTTCGCGGACATCGTGCAGATGGAAAAGTGCTCTCTTGATAACCTCTTGGTCGCCCTCATCCAAGCCAAGTTCCTTAATGCAACTATTGATTGTCTGGTTTGCCGGGATGATAGAATTGCCTTCTTCGGCACGATCGGCAAGAAAATGCATGACGTAAGCTTCAATTCGGAACTGAGAGTTTGGCTTCAATCCCATATTCAAAGCAAAAGCGTCAGCTTTCTTCCATCCAATCCCATATACATCGTCAATCAGAACATAAGGATTCTCTTCAATTTTCTTCACAAGAGTGTCTGCACCGTGATATTGATGAACAAGTTTTCCGATTGCACTTGGAGTCAAACCATACTCAATCAGCTTCGTGTATGCTTCGCTGTTATCAATGTTATTTTCAAAGGCATCGATAATTTTCTGTGCTCGACCTTCTGTGATACCACTAACAGTGCAAAGAGACTTGATATCACCGTTCTTGATGATTTCATACGGATTATCAAATGCTTCGTAAAGCATCTCAAACTGATGTTCTGTCAAGATAAAATGAAGAAAGCTTTTCTGTTCTTCTGGGTCAGTAATCTCTTGGAACTCGTTCATATAGACGATTTTATACTGGTCCCCAAACTTTTCATGGTGAACATACTCACCACAGAACGAATAAGTCTTATCCATATCAAGGCTAGGGACGTTGCCTTTCAGTCGGAGGTCACTGTATCGGCTCATAATGGGGTTCCCCTGCTTGACTTTTACCACCTCGGCAGAGAAAGTGGCGAAGCCGCCGGGCTCCACCTCCTTCCCATCTTTCGGATAAAAGACTCGTTTTATCCTGATGTAACAACGGATCATATTTTCATTAAATTTCTTATCTGCCACTTTATAATCCTCTTACGCTATCTCTCTATCATGCAGCCACTGCTTGTAAGGTTTGAAGTCGCTTACAATAACGTGCGATTCATCTTCCTTCTTTCCGAGCACAGCTACCTGACTTCCCTTTACAATCAAATCCTGATAATCTGACAAGACTCTCGGCCATACGGTCAGCTCAATGATACCATCGCCAGAATACAGATTTACAAATGCAAACTGCATACCAGTCTTTGTTTTCTTCTTTTGGATCTTTGCGATAATACCAACAAGCACACAAGAATCACCTTCCTCAATTTCAGAGAAATCCTTGATGTAAGCAAATGCCTTCTCGAAAGGATTCGGGTCACTGATAAAGGTCTGCAAAGTCTGGAACTCCCAAAGTTCTTCATCTTGTAGATATTTCGTGGTCTGCTCGACCATATATGCTTCTTTCTTTTTCAGCTTCTCGGTTTCATGTACGACACGACGCTTTTCATTATAGATTCGTAGGACGGTTTCTTTGTCAACCTTCTTACCAACCTTATAATGCTCCGTATCAATATCCCACTTACTCAGCAAAACTGCCTTGGTAGGAAGTGTACTGACTGGTTTAAACTCAGATTGTTCCAAACCGCTGGCAATGTACTTTTCCAAAAATATTCGTTTGTTCTTTGTAGGAATCGCACCGGATTTGACCAACGCAATGATCTGCGCTTTCGTTGCACGAACACGACTCGTAAAATCATCAAGTCCCTTAAATTTTCCATTTCTATCTCGTTCTGCAATGATAGTTTCAGCAAGTGTATTGCCAATACCACCGATAGCAGATAAGCCAAACAGAATTTTGCCATTTGACACAGTGAAATCCATACCGGAACGATTGATACTCGGCGGAAGAATCTGAATATCAAAGCTGCGTGCATCCACCATAATCTTGTTGACCTTGCCAACCTTTGCTTTATTTAGGTTCAGCATAGCCTTAAAGAACGCAAGTGGATGATGTGCTTTTAAGTATGCCGTTTGAAGGCAGATAACGGCATACGCCTGAGAATGGCTGGCGTTGAAACCATAGCCACCCTTCGTTGACAACTCGTTACAAATGTACTCGGCGGTCGCTTTGTCGTATCCATTCGCAATAATCTCATCATGAAGAAGTTCTACTTCTTCCTTGACTTTCTCAGGTTTCTTCTTTGCCAAACACTTACGCATTCTATCAGCACCGGCATCGTTTCTACCGCCAAAGACCTTCGTGAGCTTCATGCTCTGTTCCTGATAGATATTCACGCCATAGGTACTGCGGAAAATTGGTTCCATATCAGGATGGAAGTAGTGAATATGTTCAGGATGATACTTGCAATCAACGTATGTAGGAATCGACGGCATTGCATCAGGACGATAAAGAGCAATCAGAGCAGACAACTCTTCAATCGACCTAGGTTGAAGCTGCGCAACCAGATCTTTCATACCGGACGATTCAATCTGGAATAGATTATCTGTCCGCCCGGAACAAATCAAATCGTAAGTTGCCTTATCGTTTTCAAACTCTGGATTGTTAATATCAATCTCCCAGTCTGGAATATTGTCTTCACGTTTTGCCTCATCGATAGCAACCAGCGACGCAACACCAAGAATATCAAACTTGACGAGTCCAATCTTCTCGTCCATCACTTTATCAACAGAAATAACGTGTTCTCCGTCAGTGCCGTGCCGAATGCCGATATACTCATAATAAGGATGTCGGCAGACGATAACACCACCAGCATGGATACCGTATCCTCGTGGGCGACCATTGATATGGCTTGCAATATCAAGTAGTTCCTTATACTTCGGATTTTCAGCCACTTCCGGGTTGGCTTCAAGACAATCCTTCCATGTCTTTTGAACAAACTTCCCGCTGATTTTTCTTATTTCGGCATACGGAAAGCCGAGAACTTTACCAACGTCCTGAATTGAAGTGACCGGAGTAGTGTACACGATGTTCATAACCTGAACTACTCGATCTTCTCCATATTTCTGTGTCAAATACTCAACAACTTTCGCACGGTCGCTAACATCTACGTCAACGTCAGGAAGGTCTTTTCGCTCAATAGTAAGGAATCGTCCGAAGTCAAGTTCATATTTGATTGAATCAAGCTGGGTGATACCAATCAGATAGCACACAAGTGAGCCAGCAGCAGAGCCACGACCAGGGCCAACAATGACATCATTTTTCTTACACCAGTTGATGTAATCGACCAGAATCAAAAAGTAGTCACAGAAGTCTTTCTTCTCAATGACAAACAACTCGTCATCAACACGTTTTCGATAGATTTTCTGCTTTTCTGCATCAAACTTATCAATGCCACGCTTCTTCCATCCCTCTTCTACAAGGTCTTTTAGGTAAGCTGCCGAATTAAAATACTGTGGCGGAATCTCAATTTTGGGAAGTTCCGGTTCATGCCAAGGCATATCCACATCATCACACAAGTCAGCAACCTCATCAGTGTTGTTAATACACCATTCTGCAGCTTCGTATCCAATCTGGCTATCAAGAATTCCATGCTGTTCCTCACGAGACATGAAGTAGCATCCTTCATAGATTTCTGCGGCGGTTTCCGTATCATGAGCGATACGAAGGAAATAATCTTGATAATAAAGGTCTTCTTTGGTGGCAGCGTGAACATCATTTGTGACAACTACTTTTGTGTGAGTGTCATTCGCCAGCCGCATGATTTTCTGATTGTATTTTGCTTGTTCACTGTTTGCATGAGCCTGAACCTCAAGATAATAATGAGGAAATAAGCTCTTATACTCTTGGACCAGCTTGACACAAGTGTTGTAGTCATCCGTTCTGGACAGCCTACTCGCCAAGCAAGCAGACAGGATAATCAAATTATTCGTATCTTCCTTAGCGATATCCTCTTTTGTGATACGAGGACGGCTATAAAAACCATGAAGATGACCGAGTGTAGACAAGCGATTAACAGCCTGACGGCCAGCCTCATTCTTTGCGATAATAATCAGGTGCCAGTATTTACTGTTCTTATCCCTAACTGCCCTGTCTTCACACTCATATGCCTCAATGCCATAAAGAAGTTTTATATTCGGATACTTGTCTTTCAGTTCTGAGTAATACGGCCAGCTTGTTACCTCACCATGCTCCGTAATAGCAATGGCCTTTAAACCGAGTTCAGATGCTCTTTTTAGATTTTCTTCAGGAGAAGAGTACCCATCTAGCAGACTGTAATTCGAGTGCGTGTGTAAACTACTTGACATTCTTACTCCTTCCTCTTATCTCCAAACTTAATAATATCGTCGAAAAGCATCGCATAGTCATCGGTGTACTTGTTACCATGGAAATGGCCGAAGTACCAGAATGGTTTACAATCGTTAGGATAGCATTCGTATATATTATCAAAGAATATTTCAGTTGACTGGTCTACTGTGCTTTGATCAATACCACCGATAAACAATTCAGTTGGAATGAACCGGAATGGACAGGTATGCGTGAGCATAACATCAATATCATCGATTTGAGGGTTATGTGTAATATTCCAGATCTTTTTCTTAGTCTTCTCATTAGGCTGTTCATCCGGCCACCAGTTCCATCCACGTTCCAACCGATAATATTTATCTACAGAATAGGCTCCGCCGCAAACAAGACAGTTCAGAATTTCCCTATCAGCAAGAATCTGGTAAAATCCGCCATCAATAGCAAAATACTGATTTGGATAATGTGGGTCATGCCACACTTTGCCGCAAATATCTCCACTGATTTCCTTTGTCTTATAGCCATCCTTACGAGACGGGCGGCGTTCGTGATTTCCATGAATACAGAATAAATTCGCAGGGATGTCCGCAGCAATGGTCTTAACTCTCCATTCGTTGATGTTATCCTTACCATAATAGTTTAGACCAACATCACCAAGACAGATGATCCAGTCGTTCTTTCCAAGCCTATGTTTAATGCAAAATTTATTTATCTTTAAGAGACGATTAAAGTCGCCATGAATATCGCCTGTAATGTAAACCATTCATTCACCACTCTCATAAACTCGCCAATGCCATGTGCTACCATCACCCGTATAGAATCTATCGCAAAAATCCTCAAAGCGACACCCTTCGCACGGATCATCTTTTGACAAATCTATCACTGGATGGCCTTGGCACTCTGCGATAAATTCTTTAATGTCTGCCTCAAACTGTTCAGGAGTTAGCATCGTCAATCACCCATTCGCTTGGAAGAATATCAAACGGGAACCTCAATCTGTCGCAAAAATGTTCATAGGGACACTGTAAACACGGCCACTCAGAATCACTTTGTTTTTTGCATTCTTCAATAAAATCACGGATCGCTGTTTCAAGTTGTCCAACAGTAGTCATCAAACCACCTTATTCGTAATCTTTTTTATCAATCACATAGGTTCGTGGATAAAATCTATCGTTTCTATCACCGAAAATATCAGCAAACCAAACTTTAACAATTTCAAATTCACGATTACATTCTTTACTTCTTAACATTCTAACTGCATCTCTTGCGTTTTTTGCGTAGATTTCTCTATGTAAATTGTGGTATTTCTTGAGTGTACAATTGTATGTGCGATAATCAATTATGTAATGTTTATAACGTCGTTTTCTTGAATCATTTGACTTTGCACACTTTGCCACAGTCATAATAAATCAATCCTCCATCAATTACTGACACAGCCTTGTCATCCCAATACTCGTCCGCACCAATCTTTCGAGGTGAAGTCCCAAAATGTTCTTTCCATTCAGGAAGACTCTCGTTGATGGCATCAAAATACAGTCCCCATTCAGCACAAGCCTCAAGTGCGTTATAAAGCAGTTCACCTTCCCGGCAAGTCCAAAGAATCAAACCAGAACCATGCTTCTGTTCCTGAATTGCCTGATAGATAACATTCCAATTCGGCTCACCAATATCAGGATACTCATTCTTGCAGAGCGTACCATCAAAGTCGATGGCGATAGCACGTTTCCAATTTCCCATATCAAATCACCTCAAAATCCACAATCTGTGCTTGTGGCGTAACCTTGTTCCCATACTGATTTAGAGACAACCGGCATACCGCATCGATGTATTTCTCTTCCTGACCACCATAGAAGTCATTATTGATCCAACCAAGCATCCGATCATTATCTGCAAAACAGACAAAATCAATGCCTTTTTCTTCATCAGAATACTTCCACATATTGCCGTTCTTGCCCATTGGGGCACATCCACTATGAATCAGCGGAATGTTTTTAATGTAGAAATACGGCTCAGAGATTCCCTGCGCCCAGATTTTATGCATCTCGTACATGGTCTTCGGCAATGCAACGGTCAGCCTACTATAGTCAAAATCAAAATCAACTACGATTGCCTTGCTCATAGTGACATCTTTAAGCAATTCATTACAATCCGCAATCGCCTTTGGCACATTTTCTTTCTTGATTTTCACACCAGCAGCATTATCATGACCAAGAACTGACTCAAAATCTCCGGTACTCATCAAGAACTCCTTTAAACTTTCAATCGGAGAACCGTCAGGATTTCTCATTGAGCCGCCATAATAATCCGGTTCATCAGCGAAGGTACGAAGCAGTACACACGGTTTTGCATACATTTCAGCCAACTTGATTGCCACAACACCAGTCAAAGTGTTATCAAGAATGCCAGTGGAGTTACAGAAGAGAATCTTATTCTGGTCTGCACCATGCTTTTCAATCAGTTTCTGAAGCTCTGCGACAGCCTTGTCTTTGGTCTTGTTTTGCTGATACTTACAAGAGGAGCACTCGCGAGCCACATGCTGCGCCAAAGTCTCATCAATCGTGACACCAGCATTCTTGCCACGAGTCGGAGTGTACTGGAACGTCTGTTCCTCACCGACCATTGCACGGAACATCCGCTTCTTTTGCTCGGATGAGCCAACACGAATTAGCGCATTCATCATTGGAACAATGTAGAACTGAACATCATTGATAGTCGGGTCACCCTTAATGTTGAAACTATTCGCCTCAATCAAGGCACAAATCATCGGATTTACAATTCGTGCCAGACCTTTCGTGCAAAGGCGCTTTGTCTCATGCGAGTGCATATCCATGACATCCCCGATGTTTCCAACAGCCACAAGATCAAGATATCGATCTGCAACATTAGTCCAATTATCTTCATCAACAGCCCGAAGGAATTTATACACAACACCCGCACCGGACAGTTCCTTGTTAGGATATGTACCATTCTGATTATTGACGATTACTGCGTAAGGATTCTCTCTATCACAGATATGATGGTCAAGAATCAGAATATCGATGCCCTTATCACGAAGTTCTTTGCATTGCTCAACATCGTTACTGCCAGCGTCAGGAATAATCAGCAGAGTGGTTTCAGGTGGAACCTCAATTTCTTTAGAGAGTCCATGTTCCTTGCCACTATGATACAGAACATTGATTTTTCCAAAATAACCAATCGCCTTCAAATACTGAAACATCATCGAAGCACTTGTGAAGCCATCCACATCACAGTCTACAAGGATAGAGATAGTAGATTTTTTCCAAAGGTGTTTATTCAACATCATGACGGCATACTCAATATCATCCAGTGCCCACGGTGAATTTAGGCAAGAATCATCCAGATTCATGTAGGTCTTATAATCCTCAACCCCTCTATTCTCCATAATTGTTCTAATCGGGTCTGATAGGTCGTTCCTACTTCCCTTCCAGAGTTTTACATTCATTTAATTCTCCTAACGCAGTTCTCAATCAATGTCTTAAATTTTTCAGGATTGTCAGTTGGGGCTTCCTTTTCATCCAGAATCCCTTTATCATCTACTACAGCATACACACTTACGCCATCGACAAATCGATTGGCAAGAACCATAAGCTCACTAAGCTGCACATCTTTATCAAAGACAAAACAAATATCAACGCAAAGACGTGTTAAAATTTCAATTTGATTCTGTGAAACTTTCTTACCGCCAGTCGCTACGCAGTTGCAAACATCCATATTCCACATCTGCATGACAGACTTTTCAGCTTCACCAACATATACCAGACCTTCATTCTTGATATACGGCTCTGTCTTATACAGACCATATAGAATGCGGTTTCTGGCACACGGCTCAATATACTTGTACTTCATCTCGCCTTCAGGCGGCTTACCAAAGTATCTTCCCTTTACACCAACCAGAGTGCCAATTTCATCTCTGATTGGAATCGTGATTCTATTTGTCAGTTCATCAAAACCAATTTCAAACTCCTGCTGCGTCTCATAAGATATCCCATCGTCAGCAAAAATCTGGTTCACATAAGGTTTGTAATAACCGAGGATGGCTTCAGAGATGGGGGCTATCGGACGGTCATCCTCGTGTTCTTCACCTTCATTTTGCATGGAGATGAGCTCTTTTAGAATCAACATACTTTTAGGAAGATCTTCCTCAAAGTTGTGATAGTAGTCAAGTCCAACCCATTCGCAGATTTGCTTAATAGCTTTTGGAAAAGACAGTTCCAGAAAGAACTGGACGACAGAAATCAAATCATAACTGGTCTTTCCATTGGCAATATCTCGTGTGTAATCTACCGCAGTAAGATTTTCATTCTCGTAAACGCAGAGTGCCGTTCTATTGTCACCATCTGGATTTGCGCACTGGTAGTAACCAGTCTTGTGACTGATGTGATGACAACCAAGTTCCTCCAGAACCGGCTCAATCTGTTGTTCTTCAAGAATGTAATTTTTCAGATCTGCGATATTTACCATTGTAGTTCCTTACTTTCTGGTGCAGACACCGACCTCTTTCCAGACATTCTGGTTCAAATTCACTTCAAACATGATTTTCTTTTTCTCACCAAAACGGTTTTTATCGATGTTTCCAACATAATACCGTTTATCTGGATTTAGCCGATGAGCGCAGTCGCCGCCCCATTCTGGGTCATGGGAGATGTACTGATACTTCGCGAACTTATCTTTTGGAATTTCCTTGAATAGAACCATCGTCCAAGCAACATGCTTAATCATCTTTGACTCAGCAATGTTGTTTGAATTCAGCTCATCAGGAAGATATTCATGAGCATTTTCAGCCAACTGGATGCTACCGTAGATAAAAATTTTTAGATTTTTCGCAATCTCTTCAAGCTCTGTGGCTGTAACCTTGAACGCTGCCCATTCACCAATCGATGCAATATCGTTCTTTAGAGTATCGTAAAACACATACTTTACTCCCTGAGTGAGAGCTGCCTTCTGGATTTCAAATCGCAGAGATTTATCACTGTAATCAGCAGAGACATCCTTTGCGATAATCAAGCCCTGCGATTCGTTCTCGATCCACTGGCAAACATCAAGCACATTGCGATACTCTTCGCTCTCCTCGTAGACACGAGCGGTGAATTCATCAATGCTTTCTATGTACTCCCCATCCTCATTTTGCTTTCTGAAAATGAAGTTTCCGTTTGCATCACGGTACATTCCAAGGGTGATTTCTCGCTCATCCTTATGGAAACGATGACCATGCAACTCCTGAAACTCAGGATTATTGATGGCGGTGACCAGTAAGCAGTACCGGACGGACTCAAGGTCCATCTCGTTCAGCAGCAGAAGAGCTTTCTGCTTTTGAACCAATGTGACGTAGGCAACGATCGCCATCATATATCTAGTCTTACCAGCGTTAGATGGCATACCATTGAACATTACAGTGCCAAGCTTCAATCCTCTGAATAAATCATTCATGATAGGATACTGAAACGGCAAGCCCATATCGGGAACGCTCAGACGTTCATTGACCATTGGCAGCAGCCCATTGTTCAAAATCTCAGCATCATCGTTTGTGATAATAACTGTATTGATCTTGTCGGCCTTGCCACGAATCAATTTGTAAATGTCCTGAGCACCAAACATTTCAAACTGTCGATGCTTCAAGATTCCTTCAATGTTAAATCCGTTTCTCTGATACTCACGAAGTAGCGAATATTTCTTCAGGATATTGAAATATCCCTTGATATCATCGTCATTCGCAAGGCTCATGTAGTATTCAATGGTTGACCAGCCCTTCAGCCGCTTATATTGGGACAATCTGGACTCGTCTTCAGCCATAAATGTTAAAACAGACGTTTTATTAAATTCTTGAGTCCGAGTTTCGTAAATAATTAACGCTGCATTGTAGAAAAATTTTGTTGCTTCATCGGCAAAATCATACTTGCTCTTGACATAATGCCCATACTCGACCAAATAGTCAGGATGCTTGTAAATTGCGCCAACAAATAGAATTTCGTTCGGGATATTTGAAATGAGCTCCACTCATCCACCTCCCTTTTATATCTCATCGAGAATTGCACTTATATCAATTTCATTCTCGTTTTTACTCTGTTTCGGTGCTGTTTTCATCCGTTTCAGTACCGTTTCAGTCAAATTTTCTTTCGCTTTGTCTTCGCTTTCACTGCGAATCGAAGCTAGTCTTTCTTTTCGTTCGAGATAACTAGGATATTGAGCCAATAAAACAGCCAAGTCGTAATTCCATCGCTGACTCATATCACAACCCTTTGCTTCTTTCTCGGCAATTATTTTATCTAGTCGGGGTTTCGCTAGAACCCACATATCGTAAAGTTCTAGCGGAGGAATAGAACCTCTATATTTGTAATAATTACCGGAAATTAACTGCGTAAGTTTCGAGTAAAAGCTGCCAGGAACAACCGCCGGGGCGTATATATCTCGAATATGGTCGAAAAGAATCTTTTTTTCTTCCTGTTTGATCTGTGCAAGCTCACGATTGTGGTCTTGTTCTCTCTTTTTGGAAAGAAGATCATCGACCTTTTTATCCGTAGCGGGTTTCGCTTTGTCAAAAAATGCCCTTAGCAGGTCATCTGTCCAAGGGCGTTTTTGATTTTTCTTTTTTTCTACAAAACAATCCTTATGGTAAAAACCAATCTTGTCGTAGAAAAATGTGCTACGGTCTCGCTCGATGAAAATGTTCTTCCCGCAAATCTTGCATTTACGGGTTAGTTCCATTAAGCCAGTTCCTTCTCCATGATTGCAGCGACCTTCTTTAGTTCCTCCATGTTAGTCATGGAACGGAATGCGGTAGACAGGCCAGCCGCCCGCACCGCCTTCTGTGCGGCACTGCTCTTTACAGGAGAAGCTGCAGCAACCAAGTCGTTCAGCTTTTTCTTGATGTCATCCATAGAAGGCTCTTTACTGTCTGAACTCCTATCTGCCGGAACATCATCCGGCTCATCGTTTTCGATACCAAGGTCACGCATACTTAGCTTAACCTCAGTCTTAACAGCATCGTTCAAGCCGTTCTTGATGACGTTCTCTCGGTTCTTTGCGCTGCTGGAAATAATATCCTGATATTCAAGCAGGGTCAGATCCTCAACGATCTCACCGCCCTTATGCATACCGGTACGATCCTTATCGAAGAAAGCAAGCTGCTGACCATCCTGAAAATACAGGCGGAACTCAGTATCAACGTTGTACTCCTGACCAGCAAAACCATCAGGAATCTTGCGACCAGTCGGCTCACTTACGATAGAACCATTCACAACCTTGGTATGCTTTTCATCCTTCTCTCGGCAAACAACAATATAGTTCACGCCAGATGCATTCAGATCCAAAATCAGAGACTGGCCCTTGAAGTTCAGGGTATTGAAATCCTTGAGCTCCATGCCAGCACCCTCAATCTTAACTGCCTTTTCATCACCGGTCAGACCCTGAGATGCAGCCTTAACCTTGGCACGCTTCTGCGAGAAGGCGGTGAGGCCCTGGGTAGCTGTCATCTTGAGAATAGATGCAGAGTCAACAACCAGAGCGTCTGCACGGAACGGCTTGTCATCTGCATCCAGATAAACATCTCCGTTCTCATCCTCGATATCCTCATCGTTGGTAACCATCTTGATATAATCCTGAACTTCTGCTAGAGACTGGGTGTAAACAATCAACAGATTGTCAGGATTCACACCATTAGCTTCCAATTCCTCAGTATAGTTATCGATAGAGCCATTCTCGGTATCCAGATACAGAACACGGAACGGTTTACCGTCTGCGTTCTTTAGATAACATAACTGCATAGCAGTACGAGACTTACCAGTTCCCTGTTCACCATAAATCAGCATATGAAGCTTCTTACGAACAGCAGATGCCTTACGAATCATAGCCATATATGTAAATTCCTCTCTAAATCTTTTCTTTTATTAGTATCCTGTGTAACTTAGCTAAGACTAAAAATTACACCCCCCAGTCGTCCTCTTCCTCATTTGCAGGAGTTACAGTAGACTTGTTAGAACCGCCCCACCAAGAAGTATCGTTCTCAGCAGCCTTGCCATCGAAGTCCTTCTTGGCCTGAGTATTAGCGGCAATCTTTGCACGTGCCTCAGAGATATTGTCCTCGGTATAAGTAGGCTCTGCATCCTTCTCGCCGGGGTTCGGATCAAAGGAGTCAGGATTAACACCCTCAATATACAGCTTGCGAACCGCCGGAGTGCTCTGGCGCTTCATCTTGTTGGGACCACCCCAGATATTCTCGGTCTCAACTTCCTCAACCTTCTGCTGATTAACGATAGGACCAAAGCACTCAAAACTGGTATAAGACTTCAGACGCTTACGAATAGAGTCTGCCAGAACCTTATTCTGAGCGTTTGCCTTATAGTCAATAAAGAACTCGGCATCTTCGATGGTGTTGTAGTTCACAATCTTGGCATCAACAACTACTTCATCATCCTCATCGCTCTTGCGGCAACCAGTGTACACAATGGTCTGAGTGAACAGAGCCAGTTCCTCAAAACCCTCTGCATCGAAGTCGATTTCCTTAGAACTCAGCGACACCTGAGTAGGAACAAAGCGAATCTGGTGCTTACCATTGTAAGTGCTGTACTCGATGTTACCACGAACATACACGTTATCGCCGTCGTGCAGGTTCTCAGAAATCTCCTTGGTTGCATCGAAGTCGGTCAGAGTCTTGTTATCATTGACGACCTTACCAGACTCATTCGTCTTCTTGGTAACACCGACCTTAACGCCAATCATATCATAGCCTTCCGGTGCAACATAAGTCAGACGATCCTTCCACGCGACTTCCTTCTTATCCTTCTCGATGCCCTTGTCCTTATCGGCACGGCGGAAGAAGTAAACCTTATCACGAGGCATACCAGCCAGATCAACATAGAAAGTATTTTCGTTGGAAGTCTGAACGCCAAAGCTCAGAACACGGCGCATAGCACCACTCTTGGTCTCCTTCTCGTTATAGAAGTTGCTACGCTGGGTGCCTGTGACCTTACCAGCCATCTCAAAAGAACCACGGGTCTGAGGAAGATTAAAAATTCTATCTGCCATATCAAGTCTCCTTTATGTAATTTTATTTCATTGATAATCACTTATGTTTCTTTTTATTGTCTTAAATCAATTCACGTACTATTCATTCTATGTATTGTCCTCCGTCTGGCTTATTGATGGCTTATATTTCATACGGCACTCGCCGTTAGAAATCGTCCTTTAAGGGATTATGTACAAACATTGCGCCGAGCACTATTGGGAGCCGTTCTGAACACTCAGGACACAAATCAAAACTCAAAAACAAACCATCAAGCTGGCTACCATAAGAGTATTGATGCTCAAAACTGATTCCCTGCTCGCTACCTATCGACTTGATTTCACGACCACACCAGTTACATATTTTCTTACATGTGTTCATACGGCATCACCCCATTTTTAATATTCTCTATCACGGAACATCTTAGATTGAGCACGAGTCAGTCTATTATTCCGGCCATACTTAGGTCTGAATGCGGACTGTAGCTTGTTGTTTGCATATTCGAGGTCACTCTCCAGAATCTTCGCAGCTTCTTCAATGTAATCTCGAATGGCGCAATACTGGTCGTTGTTGATGCGGTGCGTCTTTAGGTAATCAAGCATATCGACTGCCTGATTTTTCAAAAGAAGCGTATCTTCAAGCTGTGTCTTGCGCCGTTGGAAGAAATCTATATTCAACTAAACATCTCCTCCTTCTTTTCAGTAAACCTGCTCCAATCCATCTTGCGATGACAATCAGAACATTCACACTCGAACTTTTCCAGCTTCGTCACACAAAACGGACAGAGATACGTGTTCTTCTCCTTCTGAAAGATAGGACTTGCCGGAAGGCTCAAGGAACCGTGGTCGATAGTTACATTGATAGGAATTTTGCTGTTCATTAGGTCACCTATTATTTGAATTAGCCTTTTATGAAATTTTCTTATTACGGAATATGAGTTGCTTTGTCAACGGGCTTTTCCATTTCCTTCATAATCCGCTTGTGTTCTTCGATTGTCATGTTGTTCGGGAAGAAACACCTGTCAACCATTTCAAACGGCTTAATATAATGGTCAAGAACATCTCGTGCTTCTTTTCGTGCCTTTTCAGCACACATCTCGATATATTCTTCTTCGGTCATGTTGTAATCGGTGACACAATCGACCACCGAAGAAAACCGACACAGCAAACCGTTAGGCTGTCTTGCAATAAAAGCTCCCATTTTTATCCTCTTTGCTTTTCTGGAAAATGCTTCTTAGTTACTGCAACGCAAAAGCTATCAATTTCAGATCCCCAGATAGCAGTACCATAACCATACGTACTTTCAAAGACAAGCGGAAAGCCACCGATCCCATCGAAAAGACTGCCAAGCGTAGGACTTTCACCGATATACGGCTTCATTTTCTGGAAAATCCAATACCACTGAGGCAAAGCGATTGAATTACCGAGTGCTTTGTAACGAGCTGCGTCAGAAGTCTTGTGCTTCTTCCCATTCTCATCGATCCAATCACCGATATCAGTCCATCCGTCATGGAAACCCTGTAACCGTTCATCCTCCAAAGGAGTCAAGCGGCGAACAATCCATCGTAGATTCTTCGTTTCCTTCTCTGCAATCAGATCAGTAGCGTCCTTATAATCACGAGATTTCATCGTGCTGGCGTGTTCGCTTTCCTTGTACTCACCAATGCGCTGCATTGCAAAGGCTTTCTTTTCAACGACCAGCGGCATATTATTACCGCCTGTTCCCCACTGAGCAGTACAAGTCGGACTTGTATCACCCTGCTGAGTGTATCGAGCGTCCTGGCTGTGACTCTCAAATACTACCGGCGAAATCTTTTGTTTTAAATTATGTAAGGAGGGATTTTCTACCAAGCAAATTAGCGTCTGGTCTTGCAACGTAGAAATCGTTGCGCTCAATTCAGTTTGAACCAGAGCGCCTTTACCGCCACCTTCACATCCAGAACGGATTTTTAGAGTGTAGGCTGCAGGTTCTGTGCATCGAGTCGAAGTCTCTCGATGGTTTGACTCCAATACTCGTCCAATTCCTTCTCTTCCAGACCTTCTTGTTCCTTCACTTTCTGCACCACCTGTGACAGAGTTCCTGGATTCCACCATTCGATCATATCCAGCAACGCTTGCTTCAGGAGTTCGGGCAAAGGTTTTCCACGCCGGGATGCTCTCACAAGAATCCCCTGACATGCTCGTGCGCTCAAATAGAATTTCTGAGGCACGTTGTCCTCCAAAATCCATGACAAGCGCGATTCTCTGGCGGCGCTGGGCGACTCCCCAGTATTTAGCGTCGAACAATCTCCATGCAAGAGACCATCCATTACCGGAAATCGCTCCAGATTTTGCCCACTTTCCGTTCTTTCCTGAAGGTCGAGGAATTGAAACGTCTGGCTCGACAATGCGTGCAAATCTTTCCAACACACATCTGAAGTCTTCACCTTTGCTTGAGCTAAAAGCTCCTCTGACATTTTCCCAGATTGCGAATTTTGGATATTCCCCATTGGTGGCCTCCCTCATTTCTGTAATCACACGAATCATTTCAAGGAACAATCCAGAGCGTTCACCAGCCAAACCTTCACGTTTACCGGCCTGACTCAAATCTTGGCATGGACTGCCTCCTGTGATACAGGAAACCGGTTCAATCTGCCATCCATGAAGTTGTGTGATATCTCCGTAATGCTTCAGTTTTCATTCCTCCTTTTCGTATCCTGTATAATATAGTTAAACTCCCGAAAATAAGCGAAAAATAATAGACGTATTAACGTCATATTATTCATTCGCCTATAAAACAAAAGTTCTAGCAGGTTTTATGTACGCCCTATCGGGCTGGTGGGACGTAAGGGACTCGAACCCCTGTGAGGTGTTATTCTCATCACCCGGTTATGAGCCAGGAGCTTTAACCAACTAAGCTAACGTCCCATGCAAACGCCGACTTTCATCGGCGCGATGCCAGTGAAGGAATCGAACCTTATCTCTCGGTGTTTCCGAGCGCTTTTACCATTAAGCTATCCAGCCGTATACCTCAGAATTTAATTCTCACTATCCAAGCTACGTCGCGTTCCAATATGATCACTCTTGGCAACCATGTCGTAACATATAGGTTTCTTTCGGCTCTGAGTAACCGGTGCAGCGTAAGGGGCTGCGTGTGGAGCGACTGACGGGGTATGATCCCGCAACATTCAGATTGGAAATCTGACGCTCTGCCAATTGAACTACAGTCGCATAATCACCCAGCTTGCAAAGCACTACTGCACCATCACTGGCGAGCTGGGAATAATAGTGGTAATCAAAGGAGATCAACAAACGGTACGCAACCATTCTATGACCGTGGTGCGGATAGTGGGCATCGAACCCACACGCCGAAGCACCAGATCCTAAATCTGGCGTGTCTGCCATTCCACCATATCCGCATAAATTGCGCCAACAGGGGTCGAACCTGTGATGGAGGAGTCAAAGTCCTCTGCCTTACCGCTTGGCGATGGCGCATTATTTACCTACCTTACAAAGTCCTGCTGCTTTCGTTTCTGAAAGAGATAGGAATAACAGGCGAGAGTATAATTATGTACCAACATAAGTTGATAGTGGTCGAAAATGTCAGATTTGAACTGCGATTCCTGCTCCCAAAGCAGGCGTGTTACCATTACACCACATTCTCGTCAATGCCGCCGACGGGGGTCGAACCCGTACTCTGTCTTCAGAAAGGGATTTTAAGTCCCTCGTGTCTGCCAATTTCACCACAACGGCTTATAAAGAAATCAGAAACAGCCAACATTCGTTTTACGTTCCAGTTTACTGGCTACCTGAAGGGTATTCGTCCGATAGCTACTCGGCTTGCACCTTATTTCCCTTCTTATTTGGCTTAGCATCATTTACCGGTGTGATGCCTGTCGTTTGCCAATGAACGGCCAATCCCCGATCTAACTGGGACAACTGATTTTCATGGTGCGGCTAGTGGAACTCGAATCCACACGGATTTTCACCAACAGATTTTGAGTCTGTCGCGCCTGCCAATTACGCCATAGCCGCTTATATATGCCGGTCTTTCCCGGCTGTCAGCCCCGCGCAGGGCATTTCGGAGGAAGAAAATATCTTAGTTATTCGTGCCGATTCTCATAGAATTCATTCCGTAACTGAATAATACCCTTCTTGCAAAAAGATTCCTGGTCTTTCTCTCGTTGCTCACGCATCCAACCATAGAACAGGTTATCCTCAGCAGTAAACAACTTTGCGGTATTTTCATAATAGCCACGCTTCTGAACGCTCTGCATAACACCACGCAAGAACTTCCAGTGCTTATAATAAGGAAGCTTCAGCTTAAACATAAAATTGTTGTTATCTCTCAAAACAAAGCCTTCAATATGCTCGATGCCATGGTACAGATAATTCTCATTCATGACCTCTTCATACCAAGGATAGAATTCACTCCAGCTCTCAAAGATCTTAACCTTCTCCTTAATCTGCAAATGACACTTTTCAGCAACACGCTTCAGATCATCGTAATCCATCACACTGAAGTTCATATCATTCGCAACAATATCCAGCAAAACAATGTGCGGTTTCTTGTATTCGATGATATGAGCATCATTCACAGGATCAATCACTTCAAAAATGATGGAACCATTCTCTTTTGCAACCTCCTTCAAATTCTTACGGTCTTCATCAGAGGTCGTATCCATGAGAATCTTTCGGAACATATCTGCAAAAGGCCCTTCAGGAGTGGATTTACTTGCAATGAACATACCATCCTGTTCTGCATCATACGAGACAATGCCAAGAAATCCGTTTTCCTTCAGATATGCAGTCACCGGGAACTTCAAAGTGTTCTGTAGGTTTCCAATTCTCGTTTCATTCCGCTCATCGACCGCAAAGAACTTATCATAGCTTCGAGCTACAATCTTATTCGTCTTTGTGTTAATGAACAATCCCCTTGCTTTGGTAGAAACCTCATCCCAGTGCTTCTTATAAAATGCTTCACGAGAGAAGTTGAAGGAAGAAATATCTCCGAATCGCTTCTCAAACACATATTTGCTTTGACGCATCTTACTGACAAGTTCTGCGTTATCGAACTCAGTTTTCATTTCAACGGCAGTTTCAGTCTTTGGCTCCTCTTTTCGGAATACATCGTTCTTTGTTTCTACACATTTGATTGACTGACCGTGTTCAAGTTCCACGCAACGGAGATATCCACCAAACTCAATTTTTCCTTCGAGGTTGTAGCACCGATGCCCCATATCAATAGGAACATCCTGCACATTTCGATGACCGAATATCTGAATGTAGCTATCCGGCATCGATTTTTCCCAAGACTCAGCCACGGTTAGCATATCAGGATAGCGACCAACACCCTTTACCATCTGGTCAGTAGACACGAATGGTAGAAATTCAGGCAAATAACTCAAACCACCATGGCTAACGAAGTATCTTTTCTCGTCGTAATCAAAATAGGAGCACTGTCCTACTCTCGAATAAACCTTACGAGCCGTATTATGGTCAATCCCTGCTTTGAAAAGCTGCGGACGAGTGTAGTTTGCGAACTCCTCGCTCTGAACCGGTTCATCATGGCCCCACTTGTTCAGCCACCGTTCGTGATTTCCTTCAAGGAGAATTACATTCTTCCGATTATTGTCTACAACATCACAAAGGAACTTGAACATCTCTACATTCTCAATACCGCGATCCAGATAATCACCAACAAAAATGTACAGTTCATCATCCTTCAGGTCACCAAGGTACTCTTTCAAGCAACTGTAACATCCATGTACATCACCGATGATATGAATTTTGTTCCAGTTGTTAAAGTCCTGCGGAACATAGTTCAATTTCTCAAGGACATTTACATCTGACGAAAGTACAGTCACACCAGACGGAATCTTCTGTGTAGCAAATCGCGCATACATCTTATCAATAGCAGCATCTGGAACTCGCTTCAGAGGAGCACGAAGCGCATTACGCCGTTTACACTCATCAATCGGCAAATCAGTCATGTCGATGATGTACATTCTGTATCTGTACTGCTTTGCAAGATTCTTATAGCGATTGATTTCAACAGTTTTAGAGTTCGTTGCATCAATCACGGTAAATTCACCGTGAGACATCCGAACCTCCAACAGTTTAAAGAGCATATCCCAGACAACATCATCGTTCTGAGGAGAGATTTCCATTGTGCCAGCCGGGGTTTCCTGACCACCCTGACACATAAGGCGAATCGTATCGGCACTAAGCGTATACTTTTCCAGATCATGCTCTTTAATATAGGTGGATTTCCCGCATCCGGGTGCTCCACGGAAAAGAAGCAAAGTTCTCATTGTTTTCTCTCCTTTTACTTAACGCATTATCATTATTTATTCATTTCCAATTCTTTATAAAATGTCTATTTTAGTTTAGCATCCTGTGTCATATAGCTACGATGTTAAAATCAAGGGGCCGAAGCCCCCTGTTTTTAATTTTTGTGGAAGTATTCGACCCAACCCTTGTATCCTTGTCGGAAACTAACGTAAGCAACCTTACTACACTCTCGCCCAATAACATCCGCAAGAGAATCACCGCCTCTGTCAAAACCAAGTTTTGTGAAATTAAATCCTGGATGATTCTTGCAATAATTAAATACCTTTATATACTCACCATTTCTGACCAGATGCCTTCGATCCAAAGTCTTTTTGGGGCACCTTCTTTCAAGGATGTTGTTTAACCGCATAAGATAACTATGAATTGTATTTGTGGACATCTTCGGATCACTATCCACCCCAGTCCTATCCTCTGTTTTACGAAGGATGTAATCACCATTTATGACATAGAACGTTCTATATCCACCCATATTAGGCGCATCATACTGTTTTATTTCATAACACTGCTTGATGATATCCATCAACCTTGCGTCAACGTCAGTCCTATCGAGAACAGTACGAGATTCAAAGTCTACATCGTTAATTGTTAGATTAGAAACCTCATTAGAAGTAAGACCGATCCAGTACAAAACAGCAATCACATTCATACGAATTTGATACGCTTCTTCATACTTGTTTAAGAAGTCAACAAACTCATCAACCGATGCAAAATACTTGTCCTCGTACATATTGTCTGAGCTCACATCACTCTCTGAAAATTCAGCCAAATCATACACGCTTGTACGATTTTCGCTCTTGATATAACCAGTGATTATCGATTTCACATTTCTGAATGAACGACTTGAGTTTACCCAATTGTATTTGGCAAACATCTTTACAAAATCATCTTTTGTGAAGTCGAATAGCTCATACCCGCACTCCGCTTCGTAGTCCATAACATGGTTAAGTGTCGATATAACAAACTCGCCGCTTCTATCAGAATACTTTTCAGCAAAAGCGTTGATCTTTTCTTCAGTAAGCATAATGGCACACTCCTTCTTATTATATGTAGTGTACCATTAACCCTTATAAAAAATCAAGCAAATGCGGCAAAATTCTGAAATTCCATAGTATGTTGTACGCCGCTCACGAACGCCGAGATCAAAAACGGTTCATCCTTGCATCTGGCCATTGCGATCATATTCATATGACGCTCAGACAAGACACCAAGCTTTTTGATAAACTGCCCTTTGTTAAGTGTGTCAGTCTCTTCACAGAGAACGATACTGTCAACCTCTAGGAAATCGCAATCTTCCTTTGAGAGCAGGACATGAACCGGAGAACGCTTGTATGTTCTGGAAGACAACGGATTCCCTTTGATTGTGGGACTGAAGAAGTTGCGCTTATTGTTACTCGTCACAACGAACGGTCGAATACCGCGCTGCTGATGACCTGTCGCATTGGATAGATCAACCAACCAAACCTCTCCGACCTTTGGGTCAATATTGTTGTCCATAGTCTTTCTCCTCTATAATAGTGTAGCTCCGTTCCATAGCTATATTATACAGGATACCTTTACAGAAGTCAATAGGTTTTCGAAAATATTTTTAGTGCCCGTACAACTCTGGATTCTCTGATACGAACACGCTGGTGTTATCGAAGATCATCTCATACGCTTTCTCTTTATCGCCCGGCCTAAACTCAACCCTCCTTACTTCGTAGCATTCTTGCCGCAGCTCAACATGACTTTCGTTTCCAAAAAATCCAATGCCTTTGACAATCCCATGTGTCTCTACACCAATATCGTTCATCTTCTTGCAGATCATGTGAACATCCACACCATTACAAATAAAGCAGACCCACACTCGCTTTTTTCTTATGTACTTCAAAAAGTTTTCAACCTGTATAATTTCCAAAACCTTTTTCTCACTCATTGAAATACCGCCTTCCGCTCACATAAACAACTTTCAAGATATATTATACACATCTTTTTGTTTTCGTCAATATATTACACATCTTTTTGTTGTATTATTTATCGAAATTTTAGATGATGCCATTTACTCAGCATCATCCACAACCAGCTTCGCGTCATAATAAAACCTGTGTGCGCCAAATTGTCCAGCAAATGTTGCTCCTCGCTCGTGCCAACTGCCGGGAGCTGCCGCCGGGGTTACAAACCATTGAATAGGTTTGTCCGAAATCTTAGCGCCGTAGTCAAACACCATAGATACGGCCAGCTCGTTCTCTGCCGTCACATTCCTATTATATAAGGTACTATACCCATACTTCTTAAAGACTTCCTGTATTGTAATCCCATCAATCACAGCAGAATCATAAAGACATTGAGCCACAGCCATCTGACCTTCTAAGCTATCAGCACCTGCTTCACAAGCAACGATCTGCTCTGCAAGAGCACGCTCGTCATCGGTGAGTTCGCATTTCCCCTGGCTAAAGTTCACCACTTTCGTCTCAACAACAGTCTCTACAATGACTTCTGGCTCCTTTTCCTCTTGCTGCACAGTACTCACTGCCGGAGGACTACTATTATAAAGGTACGAATTGCTCTGATTCTGAATCACCGGGCTGATCTTCGATACCAGATTCCCTGCCAGCAGGCACATTATACATATAATAGCAATACTTTGCTCACGATTTATTAACAAATTAGGGTTAATAAGAATCACTTCCTTTCAAAAATATTGGTTTTATAAGCTGCGCAAAAATTCATACAACTCAATTTCACCTTGTAGCCAAACGACATCTCCGCCAGTCTTCAAATACACCGAATAGACATTATCAGGATGCTCGAAGATGGATTCTACCTTCTTAGCTGCGTTCCGATCAATAAGTACACTATTCATAGTCTTATTCTCCTTCTTCAAAAAGCATACCCACACACATTATTATGCAGCGGCGGTTCAATCTCAAACGCCTTATCGCTCTTGGCATCGTACTTAAACCACTTCGTTAATTCAGGTCTAGGGTACAGCCCCTCCTCGTATCCTTCAATAACCGCATAGTTATAGCAGTGTTCAAAGACATCAGCTACATTGTCAATCACAGATTGGACAGCTTCTTCCAAATCTGTGAAGTATCCTGCGGTCCAACTATCATCCGGCATCCAGTAGATGCCTCCAGTATTTGACACCGGCGAACTAAATTTCGCATTCTGCTCATTCTTAAATGAGTCAATCATTGTAACCGTATAAATCATTCACTCACTCCATTTCGTTCAGAAGCTCTTTTGCATGGTCAAGCACAGCATTGGAAACGACCTTGCCGCCGCGATTCAGAAGCAAGAACACACGCAACGTATCTTTCTTAGAAAGATTCCGCAAATCCGCGATAGCAATTGCAGTCTCATCAAAGGTTCTCTTATCTTTCTTAGAGAGTTCACTGTACAGATATCCTTTATAACGGAACCGATCTTCGTAGAACGCAGCAAGTGTCAGAAGTCTCTGCTTACCGTCAATGATTTCATAAAGGTAGTTCTGATTTTCATGCCATTCGTCCATGTCAATGTTTTTCAGAACAAATCGACCGATTTCACCACCCATAAAAATTGTCTCAAGAAGCAATTCACGGTCATCATCCGTCCACACAGATCCGCGTTGATAACTCGGATTGCAGTTGATGCCAAAGAAGTAATACCTGTGGAGCAAGGATTCGATGGTCACATTTGAGTAGGAAATCTTAATGTCATCATTCTTAGTCAGCTGAGACTCCTTCTCGACTCCTGCTCTACGAATATTGAACCACGTTTCGTACCTATATCCATTATCATAAGAAACACCGTAATATAAACCACCGTCGCAGACTTCATCAATCTTGCAACCACTAAGACGGCCAATCACTACAGCATCTCCTACATTATAATAGTATGTAGGCTCACCAGCACGACTTGCCATCTCAGGAATCTCTGCAAACGTAGGTGACTTACGAGCTATTTCTTTCGGTGCCAATTGTTTAGCTTCTACCGTCTTTTTCCTTGGCATATTAAATCCTCCTAAAAGATTAGTTTTACTCTACGCTTTGTTCGTCTTTGCAATTTGCGTCCAACACTCGGAATCCATCTTCCCAGTCGAATTCTTCTTGCTTCATCTCTCTTGCAATTCTACAAGCATCCCACGCATCGACAGAATCGATTTCAACGTATCCGTGTTTTGTGATTGACACAATATACTTCATAGTGTAACCTCTCCTTAAATCTCAGCTCTTATCAGAATTTTTAAAACGGCATGATAATGGCGCACACATATCAATCTGTTCAAGTCTTACCAATTTTTCATTTCCTTTTACTTTGACAAAAACAATTGCTCCACAATCCAAAAATTTATTTACAGTATCAATAGCTCTTGCAAATTCCTTCGTATTATCTTCCATAACACATCCTCCTAAATCTTAACTTTTATCACATCAACTACGTTCTTTAATCAAACCATTAGCCGATGCCTCTGCTCTTAATTTTATGAGTTCTTTCTTTGTTTCAAAATTTTTCTCATATCTTTCCATAAAAGCCCGAACGTTCATGTTCTTCTGGTTATTCGGAAAGATAAATTCATCTAAAATACCATCTTTTGTTACCGTATAAATATCCTTTGATGTATACTGTTTTTCAATTTCACCTCAAAGCCATATTTTAATAGCCAAGAGATAGCTAGTTCCTCTTGTTTATTAAAGTCCCATTTTTTATTTTCAAGTCCTTGTAAATTCATAAGTCCACCTCATTCCATGCTTGCGCATTCTGTGATTATGCAAAGTTTAACAGCATAACCAGTTATCGTCAAGCTTTTTACAGCAATCTCATAAGAACCCGGATTTTATCGACCATTGTGCATTGCATCTTCGATCTTGCCATTGATAGAATCGATTTCACGCATCAGCTTACAGCGGTAGTTGCCGTTCTTGTCAAGTCTAAAACATAAATCATTATCGTCACTCTTGTAACCAATGTAGCATCCAGACCGACACAGACTCGTTACATCAAGCGCATCTTGTATAACTCGTGCTTCATTGAGAGTCAAATCAATTTTCATCGTTGTTCACCACCTTTACTCTTCTGCCTTTCCTCCGATACCACAGATAAATACCTTATGCTTTCCAATCTCGTTACGCTGCCAGTCACCGCCGAGCACTTCAACAGCTTTTAAAAGCCCTTCGTAATACATTTCGTCTGGATTACGATTAAATCCTCTTGCAAGAATATATCGCTCATCCAGATAACCAGCTAATCTTAGAACGCCAGCCCGCAGTTCTTTTTCTTTCATGTTTGTCATTTTATTTTACTCCTTATTTTTTACATATCCTGATTAACAACATTCCATACCTCGGTCGAAATACTGTCGTTCTCATCAGACAAGCGATCAATCCAAGCGTTCAACACTTCACGGTACACTGTCATATTCGGACAAAAATGACTGTTGGTGAATACCGGCATATCGTCATTGCACAAGATTCTCATGATGGCAGCACACACAGCGGCAGATCTCGATACGCCAGCAGCACAATTCACGCAGAACCAATCGGTCTTATCTTCCTCGTGATTATCAAGAACAAACTTCACAATATTCTTGGCCTGAACATCCGTAATGCAGGTGCCTTCCAAATCAGTAGTGCAATCATCAAACTTCAGCGGAAGGAAAGTAATATTCCCCTCACATTTATGAAAATCAATATGATAACCATTAGCTTCAGTAATTGAGATAAACCGAATCCGTTCAAAATGCGGCTGTCGGATAAAGTCTTCTGCATCTTCTGCACTCATCACCGAAAACTTCCATTTTCTTCGATACATAGTAATAATCATTTCATTTTCCTCCAAAGAATTTAGGTTTTATTAACTTTTGTTTTAATCCCATTCATATCTAACAGAGTTCTCGTAAACTTTGTATTATTGTACAACTGAGCTTTTAGATCATCTCTCTTTACTTCGAGAAAACTTAAAAGTTCAATTCCGCTAAAACCTTCGTTGGTGGTATCACAACGAATAGTGCCGTCTTCTTCCTCTGTAAAAATAAGTTCATATCTTTTCATGTCTTTTATCTCCTTTTTATCAAAACGCAAACGGATTACTATTCGCTGCTATTATCAGTACCACATTAAAAGCAAACATTACAAACGCGGTCATTCTCTATCACCTCAATCTCTAAATTCAATATCTACAACAATATTCTCAGGCTCTGTCATATACTTACGTGCCAGTAATTCTACCATGCGTTCCTTATCACCGAGATTACTATTACGTAAAAGATACGAACAAACTTGCCTGCCTCTATACAAGAACACAGCCCATGCACTTCTCTTTAATGGATTCGTGGTCTTAATCATTCCATCGCTTCCTCCAGAGAGGTGGTTACACTATCAATATCCAAATCAAGATCACTAATCATATCATCCAGAGCATCCACAGCATCAGACAGATTTGTGCAAGCTTCATCCGCTTTATCATACCGCTCACTCCCCTGCAGATTCTCCGGCATGTTATCACGATACTCCTCCTCCTCAAGCTGAATGTCTTCAACGTCCGATTTTACACTTTCGAACTCCGACACCAGCTCATCCAGCTTCTTACGGATAGAATCAAAGCGGTCGATGGTCTGCTTAATGTTTTTTCTACGAATGTTATTCATTTTCAAATCTCCTCTCAATCTACAATACCAAGCTTGCAAATGTTTTTCGGATCAGTGATACAACCAAACGTCAATGTATTTCGCAGATACCCTTTATACTCAAATCCACGGTCACGAGCTGCCAAACGACACACATCTCGAATTGCAGATTCTCTCGGCCAAGAGATGCCAGCCAGCTGATACTTCCACTGAAGGTCTCTCAGCTTCTTCCACTCAATCACAGGCTTCTTTTCATCTTCGAAACACAAACCATTCTTGACTGCGTATTCCAAAGCATCGCACCGTTTATTCTCTTCCGGGGTACACCTTCCCCACTCATTTTCGAGACGGCGATATGCCCTATCAAACGGTGCTTGCTTCACTGCATCAATACCAAATGCCGCACCAATCAGACCCAAACCAAGTAACAGTCCCATAATTTATACCTCCATTCACGCTGTTTCCAGCTCTCTTTTAACTAGTGAACGACGTTTCGTTGCATTTTTTAGCCAGTCGTTTCCACTTGGAGTTCGTCTATCCACTCTTGTATTCCGACCACTCCCTATCGGACACACCCGGCGGTAATCATCAGCAGTCTTACAGCCAAGAGATTCTGCTTCATCCAGAGCTTTTCGCACATAAGCCCATGTACTACCACCGAGATCTGAACACTTTCCAATCACAGTAAGTACAAGTTCATCGCCCATGCGCTCAACATATTCTGCCAAAGCCTTCTTTCCTGCAACGCTGAGCTTTCCGATGTCCTCTCGAAAGACATCCTCGATAGATTTCGTCGTCTCTTCATAAGACGAAGACGATATCTTTTCTTTCTCTTTTTCTTTTTCTAGCTTGCTCTTGCTTGCGTTTGCTTCGCTTTGCTTGCGCTTGCTTTCGCCGCCAGCCTTTCCAGAAATGCGCTTACCTTCGATGTATTCGGCATCTTTAATTAAATCTCTCTTGATAGCAGGCCACACATACCGCTCATTTCCGATGAGTTCAGGCTCCGTTCCAGACGATTTGTATTTCATCATTGCCAGTACCAGACGCCCCACCTCAGCAGCACTAAGGGGTTCAAAGTAGCTCTCATAAGTATCCCAGATTTTAATATAAGTATCAGCCATAACACACCTCAAGAGTTTTCATGGCAGTCCACGCCATAATCAATCCCAGAGTAGTATTCATCATCCACTTCTTCATCCAGACCAATATAGCGAAGCGTAATTGCCTGACTACTGTGATTCAGACTATGCTGCAACCACGCAAGAGCTTTTACGTCATTTGGATGAGATGCAATAAACTGATATCCGAAAGTTTTGCGGCAGCTATGAGAACCAAGCTGGACAGGAAGATCTAACTCCTTACCAACTTGACGCATGATTCTACCAAAAGAATCCACATCAAGCGGATCGCCCATTTCTTTTGGATTTGCGTCATACTTACGGAACACATCAGATTTACTTACGCTTGTTCCACCGTTTGTTCTCATGGAGTTCTTCCAACTGCCTTGCCGAGACGGGAAGAGCCAATCGTCATAAGACAATCCATCAATATTGATATAAGTTTGAATACACTTTAGTGCCGGGACCGGAACTTTAAGAATGCGATACTTATTTGTTTTCTTTTCCTTAACACGAAGTTTTGCGTTGAAATTCACCACAACCTTTCCATTCACATCTGTAGCTGCTACATCAGAAACCTTCAAACGAAGCAAATCACTTGCTCTAAATCCTGTGCAACATCCTACATTAAACAAACACCAGTTGCGGTACTGACGTTTAATCCAAAAATATTCTGAAATACGTTTGATATCCTCTTTGTCTTTAATTGGCTGAACTGACCCATGATTTGCTTCCATACGAGTTAAGCTATAATTCTTTTTAACTACGTTCTGACGTTTTTCTTTGTTAGAAGAATCGTAGTCAGAAAAATCAAGAGCAACAGTATTTTCGATTTTCTTTTCGTTTTCAAGCGCACTCATCACATTCACCTCAAACTCCATACTTCAAGCAATACTTACCGTAAGATAATCCTTCAGCATCTGCCATTCTTACAATCTCAACAAATGCTGGTTTATGTTTCTTTTTATTCTTGCATCGAATGGATGCCTCATTTCTTATTATCTTACGACATTTATCACAATAGAGCTTTCCACATTTAGGGCCATACCATGTAATGCCACAGCGATTACACGTTATGTTTCCATATACCATCATAATTCACACCTCAAACTTGTCAATTTTCCAATGATGTCGATAGTAATTTCCAGAGCTCCCACTAACAACGAACGCCTCACATGAATCACACCACGTTTCGTCCTGGTTCACACTATTTCCTTCCGAGTCCCGGCAATCCTTATAAAGCAAGAACATCTTTTCAGACAACTTCTCTTTATCTTTGTTAATGGTAATAATATTACCTTCCGCGTAGAAATCGCTAGAGTCGATACATTCATGTAAAATATGAATCGTCATTTTTATGTACCTCAATTCTTTTCAAACAGATCGTTGCGAACTTTCGGAGTAAACTGACGAGTGTCAAGTTGCTCAATAGCAGTTTCCAACCTACCATCCATCCAGCCCTTATCTTTTTCATTCATAATGATTTCAAGCAAAAACTTTGCATCCTTAGCTTCCCTACGCTTCCGGCGAGCCCTTTTAAGTTCTGCCATAAGCTGATAACCTTGCGCTGCGTTTACAGTCTTGAACTCAATAGCGTGTTCCAGATCATCAATCTCGTCGCCTGCAGCAGTTAAGTCACCATACACTTTTGAATACATTTCATTCAGATTACACATAGTCCTATCCGTAATGACCAAATCCTTTTTGAGTTTTGCAAGCCATTCGGAATCTTCCATCTGAAATGCGTATGTATTTTTTGCAACCGGAGCCGTTATATTCGGACTCCTGCCAGCAATGGTGGCCTCGTCCATAGACTTTGGCGCGTAGTGTCCATTCTTATACCCGGCGGGAAGCTTATTGATTTCACAAATTGCCAGTCCCTTAGATTCAAACTGTAATGCCAGATTGATATCACAGGTGGCACAAATTCGGCCTCCCTTCCGTTTCATAATATAGTTATGACCATTCGATATTACGTACATTTACTTGTTCTCCTGTTCTTTCATCAGTTCTTTAACCGCTTTCTTGAACACTCGCATGGCTTTATCATTCTCAAGAAACACTTTTGTCTTGGGACTCGGAACCCGACCATGAATACGTTTGTACTGCTTCATCATATTATCCATCTTGGTGAATCCAATCCTGTTATAAACCATACGATAAGTCCTGTGATAATGAATGGTTTTATCACCAAGCTTTTGTGCCAATGGTTCGATGATCGGGACCAGGTAAGTTGCCGTCTCACTCTGTCTCTTAGGCTTATCTTCTACAACTTCTTTGACTACTACATCAACAATAGGACCATCGCTCACGTTTACTTCAGGAACTGCTTCGATAGCCTTTGGAGTCGGACGAAGTTCATTCTGATTCTGATGCAGACGTTCAATAGATGCCGCGTACATATCTGCGACAACAGCACCCATAACGGATTTCCAAGTGGAGTCCTCTTCGATAATATCAATCGTAGAGATTTTCCCACTACGATTCGTTCTCTTAATATACTTTGCACGAGCATCTTCCAAAACGAAACCATAATTACGATTTAAATATTCATAAATCTTGTGAAGCGTTTCCTTATTCGTATAGCCTTTGGTATTTGCAATCACACCGATCTTGCTATACAAATCTTTACGCCATTCACTCATTTCATCCTGAAACACATTGCGAGGAGTGTAGCTCTTAGCACGAATCGCATCATCCATCTGCTTGTCCTTGATCTGATGGACACACTGAGATACGCTGCTAATCACATTCAGTGCTTCATTGCTAGTAGCACAAGCTTCCTCAATCTGTTCACCGAGCTCCTTGCGAGTGGAATCAAGTTCACTCTGAAGGTTCTTCACACTATCAAACAGAGCATGAAGTCTTACATCAATGAACTCCTTACTCAGTGCAGCATCCATCTGAGGCGTAGCCAGAACGGTGTCACCACGCATCAAGGATTCCATGATGTCCCAGCAGAAATCCATAAACGCATCTGCTTTCGGCTGACGAGACAAACGACAGATTTCCATAACACCACGCAAACTGTATACGATATATTCACGTTCCTTCGTAATTCCGCCCTCAACATTCCTCAGTTTGAGGAATGTTGAAAGAGGGTCAAGACGATCCGTATTCTTAACATGGATGTTTTGAATTGCCTTATTAGGATCACTATATTCAAGCGCCGTACCAATTTGTTCACGGGTCATGTAATACTGATGATTGTTGTCCTCGTATACATCCATACTCAATGCTCCGAAGGGCTTAGAGGTTATTACAGTCATAGGATTATTAGTAGTCATTTTTGTTTACTCCCTCCACTCACTCTTTAATCATAAGTTGTTCTTTAGTCCAGCGCATCATCTTGGTGCATTCATCCGTAGACGTATTTTCCCAGATAAAGACTTTGCCTTCGCCAGTTTCTTTATCAATTTCCGTACAAGACAAATCAATTTGAACGCCATCTTCTCTCTGAAGATAAATGTAAATTCCTGGATAATCTTTATAATCTCCACCAGCTTCAGCAACTAGTTTTCCAATAGGCGTGTCAATTTCAAATCTCTTTTCATTCATATTACTATCTCCTTAGAAGAACTGTTTTATCAAAACTGGTATTTCCAGAACAGTCGTGCATTGCCTGTGATATCTTGCAAACAAGAAATGTACTCCCGGAACGAAATCAGCCCTTGCATCTTCATAACCCATGCTCGCTTTGCACGAACTGCAATCGCTGGATCGTATTTCACCGCATCGTCGAATGCACTGTTGGTCATCTTGCGTTCAAAGTAACGAATTTCATTGACATTCATCACAATTTATACTCCTTTTTAGCTCTCTTATATTCTTTCGTATTACGAAACGCAACCTTCGGATGAGAACCATCTGGATTTAATTCTGTGACCCCGCAAACTAAATAACCAGCATTTTCGAGGTCAACAATTCGTTTACACAAATAATAAAGAACTACATCCTTGCTTGTAAAATCTTCATCAAAAACAACAATCTTTTTGCTTGCTTCTGTCGTAATACAAAATACATTATTCATATCAAATAAATAACTTTTCATATCTAAAACCTCAACAACAATCAGCTACAATTTTCTCAAGCATATCCATAAAATCTTTGAACGTTTTACATTTCATTTTTACATTAAAAATCGAGCAATAAATAACCTTTGCGTTATCACTAGGACATTCACTCTCACCGTTATTATACATTCTTATTAAGTCATATACACTTGTTGTGATCGCACTCTTTTCTCCGTCCTCCTCAACAAGCAAAATACAACTTTCCCGAAGATAAATCCTATTAAAAGTCCACATTTTTAAAACCTCGATTCTATTAAAAATAACTAAAAAGAGAATCGATTGAGTGTTCGATTGCATCTTCAGAATTCATTCTTCGAATATCATAAAGGTAAATCCGCTCTCCATTGTCTATCCATCTTATTTCAAACATAACAACGTAACCAAGCTTATCTTTTTTATCATATGAAACATTAAGCTTATATTCATTAAAACCATCAACAATATACGTTTTAATTCTGGTGTCAAAATTATCAGGTTTCCTACCAACACCATTCCACAAAGAGGGATTCATAGTTTTGATAAAATCTCTTGCGATCTCTCGTGCCGTCATATTCATTCTCCTTATTCTGAAATTTCATCAATATTATGACGATAACAATATTCGACTTTCTTCATCATATAAACAGGATCAATACTACAAAGAATAGTGTCACATCGCAGTTCGCTCCAATGTGTATTCAAAGGAAGTTTTTCTTTGCGACGATATTTATTATTCTTTGTTTTGTTATGAATCATTTTATCACGGGACATCCCCATCCAAATATCAGGTTCCCATTTGTTTTGCCAAACACAAAGATAATCTTTTCCAATATAAACATCGTAATATTTTTGATGTTCATTTTCCCCGTATTTCCAGCTATATTTTAAATTACTCATATCTTTCTTCTTTATATTATTATCTTATCTTCTCCTAGCGTTTCGGTTTCATACGTTGCATAGACAAGCTCTGTCGGCCTGCTATAACACATTTTCATCCAGTTAAGCTCTGCATCACGCAGCTCTTTTATTGGATAAATTTCATGCCCTCTGTATGTATCGCCGTACATAAAGTGCCTGACAGAATATTCAAGATGGTAATACATTAGATAGTGTCCTCTTTGTCTTCATAAAGTGTGCTACCTGCTTCTGTTTCAGCAAATTCAGGTGTACTAATTTTTACAAAGCCAAATTTTTCACAAATCGAATTAGGAACATAGTTATCAAAATCAATTAAATCGAAATCATTACAATTATCTTCGTAGATTTTTCTACCCTCCTCTGTTTTCAGATATTCTTCTGTTGCTTTCTTAACCAAATCAAGGATATCATCATTTTTATTTCTGACATCAAAGAAATAAAACAACGAAGAATAATCATCGTATACTCTTGCAGAAATAAATTTCATCATAATAAAACTCTCCTTTTACATTAACTTACCAGAAACATCAAATGCTTTCCATTTGAAACTGAATTTATCTGTCCAAACTTGTGCCTCAAATTCATTGTCATCATAATCAGTTTGGACGTCAGGAAAATCAGAATACATTGCATAACATTCTTCCGAATCGTCCATAATGTATTTTATTGCTTCCGTTTTGGTTTTGAAAAATTCAGGCTCAAAAATCTCACCTTCGGAACCACATTCAATAACACACCACATATCATTTTTCCCTTTCAAAACGTTGGATCATCTGTCGTGAACATATATTGTTCATTTGTCTTATGGCACTCATTCCACATATCCGCAACCTCTTTTGCCCTCTTTTTGCTCTCACAGAGATTTGCAGCCTTAATACCCTTAATGGCTAATTTGCTTAATAGATTATCCATTACGGAAATCCTTATTGGATAAGCATAATATTTTCCGTCTGTTTCAACATCGCAGACTGCCCACATATTTTTCATTTCTTGTTCTCCTTTTCTGTAATAAGTGCAGTCCAGGGATTATAAGTGTATAATACCTCACCTTTATACCAATGAATCTGCCAACTGCCAGCGCCCCAGATGGTCATATAAATCTCATTGTCTGGAACATTATCAGGAATAATCTTCCGCTGTCGCATAGACTTGATTAAATCACTCTGAGGATTAAATTCTAGGTATTCCCCTTCGAGATAAAAAGAACGTTTCATAATACTTCCTCCTAAAATTCAACATTTATCAAATTTATAAGTGACCGTCACAACCTTTTCTGCATCACCAATACGGCATCGATCTTCCCTTAATTCCTTTTCAAGACCATAGCCTGCACTGTATGTGATACCGTTTTCAAACACGTCAGAACCGATAAATCCGAATGCTCTGTCAATCTCTTTCCATTCTCCGTGTTCTTCTCGATAAAGCGTATAGCCATAGTTCTCACCAGAAAGATAGTCACTGTATTCCTTTACCTCATCACGCATGATTCGTTCTGCTTCATTTTTGGTATTATCTGAACCATCCGTAATAGCTGTCACAATCCAACCAACATTACTATCATCCCATGAACCTCTGAATCGCGTATCGCAATCCATAGACAAATCAGAATGATCATGCAACCAAAGAGGAAGCCATGCAATATACTTATCAAGAAGAATCTGACAATCGCGAATCGAAAACTCACCAGCAACATATGTAGCAATTTCGTTATACTTCAATCCAACATACATTGGATTATTAGAAACCTTTTCATTAAAAAGAGTTCCGATACCACAGATAGCATATCGTTTTTCGTCACTGTAATTCTCATCAACAACGACACAGGTATCTTCCAGCTTCATATTAAAAAGCGCATCAAGAACTTCATCATCATAACAATATTTGTAAACCAGATCGTTCCAAAACTCTTCTGCCGTACTCGCATCAATCTTGTCGCCAAGACGATAACGTGGATGAAAACAGGCCATTACAGAATCATGGTCATCCCACCAACGAGGATTGTTATCTGCAATGTCGTCGTGCTGAATATGCAAACAATATAGATTGTCGCCGTAAGTCCATTTTATAATCTCATTGTCATAGCAATATAAATTAGTCATATCTAAAACATCCTTTCAATTTATTTAGAGATTTCGAAAATCTTAAAATCCCAATTTTCTCTCATATTATAATTTTCAAATTAGACATCCTCTTCATATACTCCATCTCGTGCCTCTCTCATTCATACCAGAAGGTCTCCTCATCCATCTCTTCTGGATATAGATTGGCATATTCTGCGGTAACTGCGCGATAGTCAATTCCATCAATAGTGACGCATTCGCCATCAAGTTGTTCTACCATATCCGAGTTCGATTCCGACACTTCAATATCAAAAATCTCTTTCGACTCCATATTCACTTTGCAAGTTGTGGTGATTTCAAAACCACCATCCCACACAGAAGTAAATTTGGCGTCTTTAATGTTTTCAGCGTTTTTCGCATCAGCCATTTCACAGATAGCGAAATCCCAATTTCCATCACCACGCTCAAAATGAGCGTCCGTCACATAAGCTTCTTCAGAGAAGATTTTAAAATCTACGCAATTTTCTCCACCAGACTGATTTACAATCTGGTTAACACGTTTTCTCATCTCTGCTTGCGCCTCATCAAAAGTTTCAAAATAGTTAGGCTCAAAAATTTTACGTTCGTTGACGGTAATCAAAATATATTTACTCATATCTAAAATCTCCCTTTTATAAAATGATTCCGTAATTCTTCATTTTTTTGATTGTTTCAATAGACTTTTTAATTCCGGTTGCTTTGCCATAATACCATGTCATTTTCTCTTCATCGCCTTCTTTTTGTGCAGTGTAAGCAATATCTTGGCAATAAGAATATTCGTCCTTTAAGGCATAGATAATCTTTTTAACATCATTCATATTCATTCACCTCTTATGCACTAGCCTTTTCTTCAAAAGCGTCCCAATCAGACCAAATCTTATCGACCTCTCCGTTCTTAAAACCATTTTTATAATCGGTAAACTCAACATAATAGTTGCTCGTCCACTCGTTCAAAGGATGCTCATAAAAGGCTGCGACTCCACGCTTTGTTTCAACGACAAAACTATCAACCAGAACACCCTCAACGTAAGCACCAGTATATTGTGCTTTATTCTGGTGCATCCAACGGTTAAGAGCACCTGCATTAAGATAAAACCGTGTCATATCTCATTCTCCTTTACTCTGCAATCACCATAGCGAGAACCGGCTCACCGGAATCCTTCAACTGAAGTTCCAGGATATCGCCATCATCCACGATTTCACACTTGCTTAGATAATCCTGAAGGAAGAACATCTGACATTCCTGCCAAAAGATTTCTTTCGGATCTTCGTTCTCATCTACGAATACATTCTTATGATGGAACGATTCATTCCAAATCCAGCCATCACCATCAAAACAAGCGTGAACTTCTCTTAAATCCCACATGATTAAACTCCGTAATTCTTATTCAAATCTTCAAAAAGAAGGTCTCGAATTTCATCCATATGATCTTCGTCAATTTCATACGGCTTATAAATCATAATGCCGTAGTCCATAACAAGATACATAACCGAATATCCATACGAGTTTCCATCATCTTCTTTATATCTAAACTCTGCACAGCCAAATTTGTGATCTACTGCATATTCGTTTGCAATTAAATCCCACATAGTTAATCCTCCCCAAAAATATGACGCTTGCTAAGGTCATCATAGATAATATCCTCAATTTTATTTTTGGTATTATCATCGAGCTCTCCGTAAGGAGCATCATCAAGATAATAGAAGTAAATTTCATTTCCAAGATTCTTGTACATGACACTTACATAAAACCCAGCTGAAATTCCATTCAGTAAAGCATATCCAATACCGTATACTTCTGAATAATTGTTACCCATTAAATCCCACATAATTAATCCTTCCAAAAGTTGAGTTTCTTTTTGATTGTCATCTCAATTTCATCTTTATCACCGTCAGATAGAATCTTATTATCGTACTCGGAATAGCAAAACATAACGCTACGGCCATTATATTTATACATAACCATTGCTGTTTTTAATTGTTTGTCACGAAAAAAGGTTGCGCACCCAATCCCATATTTTTTAGAATATTCATTTTCAACTAAATCCCACATAGTTAATCCTCTACAAAAATCCCTTTCTCTTTCAAATAGGCTTTTAAAATATTCTCACACGTTTTCTTTTCTAGCCGAGTGCTCACTTCTAATAGACAATAAAAGAACTCAATAGAATTTGTATCTTCATATATTTTGAACATAAGTGTTACACACCCAAGCTTATCAATATCGTAAAATACAGCATATCCAATCTTGTTATCATTTGAATATTGACATTTAGCTAAAACCCACATTTTATCACTCCTCCGCATTCCTTACCGTAACATAATCAATATCTATCGGATTCGGATTGTCAGGTTCGATTTCTCCGGCAATAAACCTATCTTTTGCAATCTCATAAGCATCATCTTTATTGTCTGCTTTAACAAACGTTGTGTAAGTAACGCTTGTTTCAATAGTAACGTAATAGCCGTTCATTTTATACTCCTCCAACATTCTTGAATCCGTAAAGGCTATAACCTTTACATTTAAAGTACCGCATCGCTTTGTTAATCTGGGAAGAACTTGCTGTCGAATGACTTTTTAGGTATGTATTCTTGTATTCGCACAGCTTCTTATACTCATCACTTTCACGATGGGCTTTCAGCTTTTCACAATGGTCGTGGCAACCAGGATAACGCTCCGGTGCTACACAATAACGGCAAGGGTCAGTCATATTGCAAACTCCTTTTCTCTCGTAAACTTAATCACCAGCGCATTCACGTTGGCTGCTTCCATCGTGCTCGCTTTCGCATCTTCATGGTTTCCTGCTCTAAGGAACACAACAGACTGGTCAATCAGTTTTCTGCGGTAGAAACTAAGTGCTGTGAGAATCACTTTCATATCTTTGTTGGTCATACTCAAATCTCCTTATCGTATTCGTACCCACCACCACCACAACGATTCTGAAGATACCAAAGAGCATCGTTTTGCGTTTCGTGACACGACACATGATAATTGAATCCGTAAGAATCATAGATAGCCAACTGATATCCACGTTGCACTGGAGCACCGTAATAAGGATGCATCATAACTTCACTAATATAAGCCGTATTCTTCGATTCCTTGCTCTTATAAACTTTCATAGTGTAATCTCCTTTTACATCATTTCGTAATAGTTATTGTAATATTTGAAAGATTTATCTGTTCTTTTATCTTCGTTGCATACAATCTTTAACGGAACCCACTTCAAAACAGTTGGTTTTCTTCTGTACACTTCACGTAAAGATAAGGTTCTACAAACATCAATGCGATCAAAATACCATTGATTGTCTTGATAGCTGTAATAACATGAAAGGTCAACATACGTTCCGTATTCTGTACCATCACTCATAAAAACAATACACGGAACGGAAAGATATTTTGATTCTCCTAAAATCCCAAAATCAAGTTTTGGTGGAAGTTCGCTTTCTGCATCATGAATATATTTCGTTGGAATCATAGAAAATTGTCTTTCTACTCTTTCGACGATATCCAAATAGTATGGATCGGAAAATAACGGACGATTCTTTTTATACTGTTCAAATGTCATAATGTAACCTCCTTAGTCATTGTAAAAGTCATTAAGAAATTCTAAACGACACTCTTGTTCTTCCTCCTCTAACAGATCATAATATCGGTCCAAATAATCCTGTTCGTAATCTCTGATTTCTTCTTCGAGTTTTTGCTTTTCTTCTTCGAGTCTTTGTTTTTCTTCAAAGAAAGCATCTATTCCTTCTTCGATAGGATTATCTCTTAATGGTTTCATTAGAATCTCCTTAATCATTGTAAAATATCTGTTTTAGCAGTTTTTGAAATCCAAATCTCTTACAAAATTTACAATAGGGTCTCGGAAAACAACGCTCTTAATACAAAGAGACTCTAAATCATACTGACCTTTACAATTTCCATAAAAGATAAGTTCATGGCCGATTTCATCAAACCATTTTTGAGCCTTATTGATAGAATAAAAGTGCTGCGCACCATTAACGGATTCAGTAAAAAATGTGTACCTACACTCACCAAATTGAACATACTCCCAACGATTAAGAGTGTTTCCTTTGTAGTCGAATAAATGCTTTACGGCAATAACGTATACGGTTTTCGTAATATTTTTCTCCTTTATAAAAGCATGATTTTAGATATTCCAAGCATCACAAAGATCTTTGGGCTTATCATTCGGCATCCATACTTTTGCATTATCATTAAGGAAGTAACAGCAACCAAAAAATCCCATAGGAGAATCACAAAGATTCTGTTCCCCATCTTTAACACCAACTTGATAAATAATATAGATAAACTCAGCAAGTTCATGCTTATCCATCCGCTTAATACGATCGTACATTGTTTCCATATCAATCATTCCTTTTAGATATCACTCTCTTCGTTTTTAAGACGACACTGTTCTTGACACTTGTCATAATAATCAATAACTTCGTTAATCTTCTCAGGAGATTCTTCTCTATATTTCTTATACATCTCCACTGCCTCTTTCGCTTTACAATCGTATGCCCACCGATAAGCCTTTACAAATCTCTGCTGGCGGCGACCATAATTCTTATCCTTCTCTCTAGCTTCATATATCTTTTTAACAGTTCTTTTAGTGACTTTATCGTTGTTTATCGAAACTCTATGCATTACATCGGAAAACTCAAGAAACATACTTTCAGGTACATATCCATTGTGATCTCGCATCTGTGTCCACATCTTTCCAAGCATCTGAAAGTCCTTTTTACCGATATAAGCCATACATAACACTCCTTTTAATATTATTGTGTTTTCACATTCTGGTAGCGGTTATGTCTGCCCTAGTACCGCTAATCACCTAGCATCTGCTGCTTATACCACCCAGACTTGACTTCTTATGTAGTCCTCAATGTCTGCCGGGTATCTATTGCGCTGGATATACTGACACAGAACACGCTGCACATCTCTGTTATCGCCGTAATCCATTGCAATAGAAATATCTTCACAATGAGTGCCAACACCCAGACGCTCATACTTTCTAACCTCAAGATAGAAATCATGTGCGCTGTATCGTCTGCCGTTTTTACGGTCAAGAATCAGATCAATTATCAAAATTTTCACCTCTTAACCAAAAATATAAATTGCTGACGTTCTGGAAGTCACGGCATAATATGTTCCGGTTTTGTATCCTTTGAGTAACATTCCATCGCAACCATAAACACCAGAGGAATATCCGACCTGAGAAAGATAATCTTCTCTTTTGATAATCTTTTCATAATCCTCATTGTTTGCACGAGTAACATCTTCTGCCATTCCAAGGGCAACCATATTCTTCAGTTCTTTCCGAGTGTACTTACGCATTTTCTTCCATCTCCTTTACAGTCTCATCGTCCCAATGGAATCCACGCTTTTCATAAAGCGGAATCCAATGAGATTCGTAAAAGTCGTACCCACAGCCATCAATACCGAAAACGTACTCAAAATCTTCCTGTTCGTAGATACGGAATCCGCAATCTGCCATTTCCTGAAGATGATTTTCAAGCCACCAGTTATCACACGAATCGCCAAACTGCCACATCGTTCCCCACATAGGAAAGAAGTCGTCACGCTCGACTTCAAAATCATCTTCTCTGACATCAATCTCCTCGCCAGTACCATCAAGACAAATTTTGTAAGTGTTGTCATCTTCGTTGTAGCTCTGAATCTCACCATTTTCGCCATAGTGGTCACCACTAAAGATATAGACACGATCACCACAAGACGGCGGCGTGATTTCAGTAATGCCTTCACCATTCTCTTCCAAATCGACCTTGGCGAGCTTTTCAATAACGCTCTGAGGAATCGCGTTAAATTCCTGAACCCATGCGTATGCTGCGTCTTTCTTAGTTTTATACATAGCCATAGTTGGATCTCCTTTTCTTGCGTATCCTGTATTATATAGCTGAACGGTAAAAATAAAAGTCCTCTAACGGACTGCCTTTCTTAGCTACATAATACAGGATACTGATAATTTTGTCAAGCACTAAAATGTAGATTTTATTAATGCTACATTTTAGTACGTTGATACGTTTTATTTCTGCGAACATTTTGTGAACATACGGTCAAGCCATGCCAAACAGTTTCATTCCGGCAACACCCATGTCTGCCGGATACAGGATGATTTCTTTGTTGTCGAAAAACTCTGCAATCAAGTCATCCTGACTGCTGATTTCATTGTAAACAGAATCCATATCCATGCCGGAAAATTCTGCCGGATTGAAATCACCCGATTCATAGCACCCATGCAGGCACTGGTCAATGAATTCTGCCGTAGAAATCATTTCATGGCAAAAACCAGGAACGACATTTTCCAGACCGTTCTGACCAAAGACTGCCGCATAAATGCCGCCTGCATTATCTTCATATACTTCAATAGTAGCACGCATTTTTTTTTATTCTCCTTTCTTAATGATCCCAACGGCATACAAAAATACCGTCAATCCAAATGGAAATACTTGCACCGTGCTGAAACCATTCAACAGCTTCACGATAAATGTTAGTGATAACACCGGTTTCATCGTTCATAAAATACTGACCTTTTTTCATTTCGTATTCTCCTTTACACTCTCAAGCATTCATCAAGATAGATTCGTCTGCCAAAACACTTGACGTATGCTCTGCCAGACGATGCGTAAGTAATCTTCAGATGGTGGTAGCTATGATACTTTTCATCATCACACAGCACACCGGACACACCATAAAGGTAATCATCCGTGCCGTATTCGATATCACCGTGAATCTGAAACCCACCACATCTGCCGTAACAGCTATCATAAGCGGTTACAGGATGGCTCTTACAATATTCTCTTGCGGTCATACCAAACTCTCCTTAAAATATATCTTTTATTCTGACGGCATTCCAAAGACTTCAATATAAGCCTTCTTGACTGCCGTTGTGATATGCGAATCATGTACGTTATATTTATCGTACCACCCACAAATCGTACCAGAAGTGTACACATACCTGAGTAAATCCCACGCAATCCTGGTTAACAGATCATTGTACTCATGCTCTGCAATGACGCTCTTAACATATTTCTGCCAAGCGTCTGCGTTAGTCTTTTTCACATACTGAAAGCGATTAACGATATCAGGATAAACAGAATCAAGTTTCATCTTTGCCATATCCATTCTCCTTTACTCAAAGTTCTTACAAAGACCCATGCCACCACGTTCACGAGGCAAGCGTCTGACGCAATCCCTATGAGGGCAATCCAGCTTTTCGCAATACTTGCAGTTTGCATTCTGCCGTTCCTGCTCTGCAAAGAATTTCTTTGCAGATTTCAGGTCACAAAAATAATGACCCTGATCCCATGTGTAGGAATCCGGGTCAAAATGCCATGCAACAATATAGGGCTGATAGTGGTTCTTCTTGTAGAACAATGCCGTGTAAGCATTGCCGACTTCCAGAATATCAATATCTTCTCTGTTTATCAGTTCAACCACCCTTTCCATTCTGCCACACCCACAGCGACAGCACCAACAACGAAAAACCACATCATAGGCGCAATACATCCGGCCTGATATGCAGTGTAACCAAAGAGCATGAGAAGCGATTTCATAACAAACATCCTTTCTTATTCAATCCAGCATTTTGCGGTGCTGACGTATTCAGTACCGGCTTCTGCTAGAGCTTCCTGATAGATTTTTACAAGCTCTGTATCACAAAATGTTATGGCAACATCAAGAGCTGATTCAATAGAAATAATTGCCATAATAGAACTCCTCTTTTATAAACAAAAATTTCATTCTGACAAGAATTTTCTCTTGACAAAATCGACCAACAGGCGTATAATAATAGTGAAGAAAGAATCTGATAAAGGTTCAATCTTCATAATTCGCGGTTCCATCGCCGTAAAGATGGTCTTTAATTCGTGGTTCTGTCGCCGATATACAAAGACAGTCTTTAATTCGTGGTATACCTCCACCGAAAGCGAGGAACTTTAATTCAAGAGGTGGCTCGAATCCACCTCTTTTTTAATGCAAGGAAGTCTTATGCTGTATTTCTATGACGTTGATCCAGAGTACGCAGAATACCTTCGGAAGTTTGATAACAAAATCCCGAATATCGTTTACGACAATAATCGTAAATTCGTTTGTGGTATCACTTTGACTGTCGATAACTGTAATTTCTTTGCACCAATATCATCCAACACAAAACCTCAAAAGACTTGCCTTCTCATTTCTGACACAACAGGTCATGTGCTATCCTCTATCAAGTTTGGTTTTATGTTCCCTGTTCCAGATTCTGTACTTACCGAAAAGGATTTCAACAAGATTCGTGAAACAGATTCGGCTTATGCTGATCTTCTTGAAAAAGAACTTCGTTTCTGCCGTTCTTTCGAGCATGAAATCACTGAAAAAGCTAAAAGCATTTACAGTATCGGTTGTAATCCTAAGCACTTCTTATACAAGAACTGTTGTGATTTCAAACTCTTGAAATTCAAGCATGACGAATGGATAGAGAACCACAAGTAAATAACCACTCCTTTCTGCCGTGTGAATCTGATTCATACGGCATTTGTTGTTTCTGATGTGTTTTCATTTTGCATATTCCGCATAATATTTGCATAAATAATCATTTTAGGGCATAAAAATAACACCCTATGAGTTTTAGGTCATAAGGTGTTTGTTGACGTGAGTATTCGGTTCTGCTAGAATAGAGACATCATAATTTGAAAGGAAGTCCTTGCTATGGAATATATTGAAAACCTACCCGAAATCGTTCAGCTTCATGGAGATTTGTCTGCAAATGCTGTTGCAATCATAGGCTTTTTCAATAACGGAATGGATGCGGTTCCACCCTTTATCGCTTCCACTATGTCAAATCTGTTTTGCAACATGAATCGTTTAGCTAGAGAATTATACTTTGATTCATGGTATGACGAAGAAAATGAATCTTTAGCAGAAAACACTCCTGTTTTAATCAAGGCTGATTACGAACGTATCAGTGCTTATACAGAAATTTTTGAAGAATGGTCTTGTGCCGATGAGCTTTCTCTTTGGGACACTGATAAGGATACTATTATTCAGACCCTTTCGTATCTTATTGGAGATATTTCACGCTTTTATTCTGATTTGAGTAAAGAATTTCCTTACGAAGAAGATCAGAATTGATATTTAGTCTATAATCTGAGGCTTTCCGTTCTCATCAAGGATAAGATTTCCATAAGTATATGCTTCCGCACACGCTTTTAGAACTGCATTTTTAGAAGTTCCATCAAGTTCTGTTTTTGCTGTAAAAGCATCAAAAAACTCTGGACTTACCTTGATGGGAATTATTTTTGCACGTGATTTCTCACGTTCATATTCCTTACCATAATCTCTTGTTGTCATAATTGCACCGCCTTTTCTTAATGGTACAATTATATCATTCTGACGAATTGCTGTCAAACTCAAAGTTATCACCTTGCTTTCTTGCCAGATTTCACAGGGAACACGTCATTCAAAGGGCGCATATCTCTGTTATCGAAATCACGGGCACAGCATCCAGTGCCGTCCATGTAGTACGACATTCTTTCATCCATGCGGAAGCTATGATTATTCATCAAGACTTCTCTGCCGTAGATCCAACCGGAAACTGTGATGTATTCACTAGAGCCAAATACAACACGCTGAGACCGCTTTTTCCGAGCCGGTTTGCCCGCCTCAGTAGCGATCGTCAAGACGTTTTTTGCTCTTATGATAGCGCAAAGAACCCTCTGCATTAGCTTGTGATGCTCTGAAAAAAGCCGTTTCACTCTGTTGCTGTTTGACCTTTTCTATTGCAAGACGCTTTTCTTTCTTGCTCTGCTGATAAGCATTCCAGTCATAAAGGGAGACACTTCTTGCGTGGTATGCTTCTTTAAGGAAGTCAACAATCTTGCAAGGATGGATAGAAACCCATCCCATAGACGTTTTGACGTACATAGGCATAAAGCCTGTTTTCATTGCGATAAACGGACGACTGACAAATACAACGCCGTCAAATGTGCCGTAAAGATCAAACTCTTTGACTTCTGTGCCGTTATAGATGATAGAGTGCCCAGAAGTGTTCTGACGCACTTCTCCCATTGTATTCTGATAGGATTTCAAGATATTTCACCTCTTTCTTAGAATCCTGTTTCGGCTCATGCCATCATCAGGGGACGGACTTCTACCGCCCGACAGGGACAGACTTTTACCCGGCCTGTCAGCGGTGACTAACTCAAGCGGCAACTTTATTAGAGCTTGCCTTGAAAGCCTTGTCTGCTTCTTCAAAAGTCTTGCGTGCTTCCTCAAGTTTGATATTCCAAGAGCTGATAGTGTTCTTGATGGTATCAACAACGGCTTTCTTTTCGTCGTAGACGGTCTGAGCGGACAGCATAGCCTTATTATGCTTCTCTTTGGTGGTATCTTTAATAGTGTTATCGCTTGCGTCTTTCTCACACTGAGCCTTGCACTTGTCAAGCTCTTTCTGAGCATCATCAAGGGCATTCTGAGCGTTGGAGAACTGAGAATTTGCCTTTGCCAAACGTGCCTTACAACGCTTCTCAGCAAGGTTATAATCCCGCTGATAGTCCTCAAGGTAGACGGTCTGAGCTGCTACCGCTTCAAGCATAGGCTCAAGAGCCTTGACGAACTTGTTGATAGGAAGGTTGCTAGGGTTATAATCGCCGTCCATGTTAGGAAGGTATGCTTCCGCCATAGACAAAATCTTTCCACCCAGATCGGATGCTTCCGCCATCTTGAACGTATCGCCAAAGACGATGATTGCAAGCTCATTCAGGCACTCATAGAAGTTATCGGTGTAGACCTTAACAATAGCCGCATTTTCTCCCTTGCTCTTGCTCTTGTTAAGATTGCAAGCCGTGTTGTAGACGTACTGGACAGCCTTGCCATATGCGTTGTACTCTTTTTCGTCCATGAGAAGGTACTCAGGCACTTTTTTAGGGTATGCCTTGAGCGTGTTCAGACCGTTCTTGACGGTGTAGGAAATGAGCATCTTGCCATTGCTTGCATAGCCTTTTTTCTCAGAGCTTGCACGGCAAGATTTACGAATGGACAGACAGACGTTAGACAGGTTAGACATAGTATTTCTCCTTTACTTGTGTTATACTTATTGTGTATTGATGTGACGGCTTTTGCCGGATAGACTTACTTGAGAATGTCCTCAACAAGAGCTGTTGCAAGAAGTGAACAACCGCCGTAGACGGTTAAGACAACCGCATATCCCATGTATGCCAATCCGCAAAAGCTAACCAGCATACCAGCGGTAATGAGAATGAAACCAATAGTAAAAAGAGCTACAAAAAGAACGGCTTTGAGCTTTTCTTTGAACACTTGAATACACCTCTTTTCTGTTTAGTGTTCTGGTACAGTACGCTTTTGATACAAGGTGCATACTGTTGACCATCCTTGCTGATCCTCTTAGGTATAGTCTACCTAGGGACCAGTGAAAGACTTGCGTCTAAAACATCTTGTTTGCCAATTTGACGGAATTTCGGCGTTTCACAACGTTCTACTTTAACGTGTTTTTCAAGGTGCAAATTGTGACTTGTCGCACCGTACCAACAAAACCCGAAAGTTTTGCCGATATGGTAGACTTCTAATCTTGACTTTTGTTGCATGATTTTTCTTGTAATTAAACAAGAGTTAAACCAAACAGGCTAAAATCAGAAGTCTTGACTTGTCAATGTGCTATTGGGTTTTTGGTTTTGCTTTTGGGCTTTCGCCCTTGAGCTTGACTGTATTGTATCACGGTATTACCGTTTTGTCAAGCCCTATTTTTTGAACCGCTCAAGCGGTGAAACGTCAAAAAGTGGAAACTGAAATTTTCCGGTGTTTCAGAACCATCATGTTTTCCGCTTTCCGGTGTTGCCCTTGAGTATGGCACTATTATAACCGGTATTACCGGAAAAGTCAAGCGGTATTACCGTAAATGTTGCACACGCAACAAATGGATTTTTGCTTTATATTATAATTACCTTATAAGGGAAAATAGATGGTTGATTAAAAAGAAACAGTATATAATTAAAAGTTGATTTTGAATCAACATAACATTTTGTTTTGTATCGAACATTTTTGTTTGTTATCAAACAATTAGTATTTTTTAACTATTATCTGCACCTGTTGATACTTTATCAGATAATAGCAGCACAGCCAAAACCATGCCTTGTCTATCATGGTTGAGTGTCGTATTTTGAGCATTTCCAGCACTCAATAAATGGGGGCACACTTTCCATTTTTGGCGCTGATCAGGCAGCAGGCCGAGCCCCCAGTACATCTTTCTTATTCATAATCACCAATTATCAATTCTATTTTCTTTTATTCTCTGTACATCTTGTACAACAATTCACACAATAATTCCCACAAAATACCAACCCATCCTATTCTCCCAAATCTCCTTATCTCTCCTATCTATCCCATCCCGACACTCCATCTCCAACCACACCCCCGGGTACACTTTCCCCTGACGAAAACACTCCAAAATACACCCCCTATACCTTCTCCCACACATATCCAGAAATCATTCACTTTTCCATCCAAAATACCCTAAAAATGGCCTAAAATCGCTATTTTTCAATCGGTAGACCATTCGGCAACTAGCTAGAATTTAACGTATTTGCGTTATATTTTTGCTAGTTTTTCTTTTTATTTGTACCTTTTTACCCATATTTTGTTCCTTTTTGACCCAATAATGTCTGAAAAACCTAGGATTCATGCGGGTTTTCCCGATGTGTCCCCAAAATGTACCGAAAATGACCATTCTTCGGAGCATAAAGTACCTATTTGTACCCATCTGTACTCCCTATTGCCATAAATGGACTGATCTGACATCTGAGCAGCACTCTCAGAGACGTAAGACACTTCTAAGAAGCATGATTGTAGCCTCTGGCAGCTTATACTGAACACACAGGGTATCTGGATGTCCTTCATAGAGAACAATACTCCCAGAAACATACCTTATTACAATAGGCGCTAGAAATATTCGTATCCTGTACTATGTAGCTATTGAATTTTTGGCAATCTCATGGTATAATGAGTGTAGATAGCTATATAATACAGGATACGGCAAAGAGATGGTGTTAGGATGTTTGCGATGGATATTTATAGTAGTCCTTCCGGACAGGGCGTAGAGAGGGATCTCGCGTCTACGGACGCTCGTAGGTTTACTCAAATTGAATCTATGTCGCTTACGCGCCATAGCTTCAAGTCGAGTAAACCATTAAAAGATATTTTGTGAGAGGAGTAGTTGTACTTTCATTTCTGCTTATTTGTTTCCTATTAGAACCTTACAGAATTTAATGTACAACTAAATATTAACAAATTATGAATTTTGAATATCAAAACTGGTATTACACATTACATATATACGATTTGATATTCAAAAACTTTAGGAGGTATTTCAGCATGGCAAAAACATACGATGTAACGCCAGATATGCTTGTAAAGTTGTCAGATGGCCAAACTTTCAAAAACTTTTCTGAACTTGCAAGGTATCTTGGCGTACTTGACAGTCATGGAAAACCAATTACAGGAGATAGTCGTCCTGCATTTTTAGAAGAACTGGATAGATTTGTGGTTCTAAAAAAAGCTGGTCGGCAAATCATTATAAAAAGTATACGACCAGATGACGAGATACTTCCAGCAAAGCCAGCAGGTGGCAATAGAAAGTTTATTGATCTCATTCAAAAATTGCTTGTCTACCACTTCAATGCTCTTTGTCAGTCGCAGCCGTGTGATGGTATTAAACTTCTATGGGAGAAGAAGGACATCTGGGAAACCTGCGGTATGGTCAGCCGTGATTATAGATGGTGGGGACGGAATGCTGAGACAGAAGATAACGAGGCTGTTGCTGAGGCGTTCCGAAAAATGGTCGGTAGTGTCAAATTAAAAACATGGCTGGACAGTGCCTTGCATGGTCTAAAGGTAAACGATGCACTGGATTATGAGGAAACGAGGGCGTTCATTGATTACGTCGATGGCCGTGCTGTTATAACTCCTCTAACCGACAAGCAGAATTTAATTTACATGCGATTGAAGGCAGAAGTGCTAAAAGATTACACATTATCTGACGGCAGAACTCCAGCGACAGAGCGTGACCTTTGGCAAACTGGTCGGATGAGGGATTTTTACCGAAAGCTAAATCCAAAGCTCAGAGAAGAGTTTGGAAAAGAACAAACGTACAGTACCATTCAAAAGGTTTATAGAATTGTTGTTGAACCGAAAACTATGAATCTATTTGCTCGTAGATTTGGAAAGATCGACCCGGCAGACGTTGAGCTTGCCATTAAAATGATGGCAAAGTTAAATGCAATCGTTTGTGATGGCTTGTTATCATCAATGATTTTTAACAAGGAAGTAATCGTAGCAACAAGAGTTCGTGAACATGAAGATGTTGAGCGACGACTGGAAGAACAAAAATCATGGGGAAGCAATAATAAAATCGAAAGAAAAATCCGAAGAGAATTTGAATATAAGAAAATCAAGTTAACCAACCAGCAGGTAGCGGATATGGTTGATAATACAATTCGTCAGTCCACTGACCAACTATTGGTTACTTTGAATCAGAAAGACCATGGTTGTAAGATTGTTGAAAAACTGTATATTGACAACTTCTTGGCCGGTAGTGGTTTGACTGAAGAGCAATATGAGCAAATTATGCAGGATGCGGATAAAGAATCGGCAGACGCAGAGCTTATGGCTCGACTTGTTGCTGAAGCAAAATGCGCGAATGGCAACTCGTGATAATGCAAACGTAGAATGAGTTATGAATTTTGAAGACGATATCGTTGATAAGGTTTTGGCTGAGAAGATGGCGGAGAAGAACAGTAAGAAAGCTGGTCGTAATATGCTGGATTGTGGTCTTAGCATTGATGATTTAATTGGTGAGATTTGAAAGAAGAAAGAAGGCTGAATATAATGAATTTTGATAACCCCTACTGGATTGATTTAAAAATAACCTATGAGAACTATCAAGCGGCTGGACGCTTGCCTGAGTTCTACAAGAAGCATGTTTGTGTTAAATGCCGGTACGAGATCCCATGCTTTACGACTTGCGACGAGGTGCGATGCAAGTGCCGAGAGTTTAAGCCTAAGAATCTGCGGAACGCTGACAAATACTTACATATCAATGATTTTATGAATGATGTGGCTACCTTTGAAGCCAGCCGTAAGGTAAAAGAGGTCTAACTGATGAGAATACAGATTGGTAAGTACATTATTAAAAACTGCGATGAGAGAAATATCGTTATTATTGAGCAGCGGCCAGCTAGCAAGAATCCAAAGACTGGTGAGGTGGGCACCGGCGTAAAGGAGATTACGGTCGGCTATTACCCGAACTTTGAATGGGCTTTACATAAAATTAAGGATTTGTATATTTCCGAAAGTGATGCTGATACAGTGGATGTCTTGCTGGCAGAACTTGAACAGATTGACGAGACAATTCGTTTGGTAGCTAAGGAGGTTAAGTGATGGATAAGTTTATTAACGCGACACACTTGATTCAGACATTGGAAGATACAAAGCCATTGATTGATAACAGTCCTGTTTCTGCTTTTCAGAAAACTGTATGCAAGATGACTTTGAATGGGGCAATTCAATACATGCAAGAAGAGATGGCCGCTGGCGGTGAGTTCCGTCGAGTGGTTCATGCCCACTGGATTGAACATTTTGAAGATTTTGGAGAAAGCTTCTTTGTTGAATGTTCGGCTTGTCATTCTAGCAAAAATGTCGATAAATCAAAGTTTTGTCCTGACTGCGGAGCTGTTATGGACGAGGAGGTTAAGTAATGCGTACTTACGAGGATGTTGATGCGGAAATTAAGTATTTAATTCGGGATATGAATTATGCCAGCCTGACTCGCCGGGAGTACGAGGCTGCTGACGATATGCTGGATGAACTCTATCAGGAGCGTGAACGACTTTGGCTCAAGGCTATGGAAGATGGCGAGAGCTGCTATCTATAAAAGCCTGCTTTTATATTTTCATTTTAGCTATACATCACAGGATACGTTTAAGAAGAACACGGAGGTGACTGCCGAATGGCAAAACAGCAAACTTGTCAGAAGTTTGTTTTTAAGATTCATACGAAGCGTCTAGTTGAAGCGAAATGGGATTTAACCCTACCATTGGATGAAGCCAGACGAAACCACGAGATCATCTCGTTAGCTGATAGCACTGTTCTACGATGGATTGACGAGTTGAATGGTGTTACGGATGCAGAGTCTAAGGCACGGAGCATCAAGCGTAGAATCAAGATGTTACGGAATGAACAATCTTGTTTAGAGAACCGCCGGGAGATTCGGAGATTGTATACTGAGTTGGATGCAGTTCAGTTCAAGCCGGATTATATGTGTCTGGTGGTAGACAAGAAGAATGATTACCGCCGGGCATGTTCTCCTAAAGGGTTCAAAATCAATGGGATTACATATCGTCGTTTGGTTGGAACTACCGGTGGTGTCAAGAATAGTACGATTGTGTTTGTGAGCGACCGTCTTGTTGATGAGATCCGCAAACGAATCGACAATGGCCGTAACAAGGGAATGGAGTTTATTCCGGCAAAGCTGGAAGCATATCGGGCACTCGCCTGCTCTGCATCCATTCCGGTCACTGATCCAGACGGTGTGCTGGTCGTAGACGATTGTTTCACTCATTTCAAAGACCATGTAATCGTTCTGGACGATGGAGCATCCGGTGAGCCTACGATGGTAGAGGATATGGAACATGATTGTGAGTTGTGCGCTAGCGATGGTTTTGGACTCATTAGCTATGACCTTGCTCAACAGTGGAGCGAAGATTTAAAGCTGCCATCCACAGCATCTGGTTTCTGTGTACGGAACGCTTTTTGTAAAGGTATGCTATTCCCCTTCCCTTTCCGTGAGTTCGCAAAGAAGATTGCGAAAAAGAATATGGTGAAGGACATTTGGGGGAACTATAAGGATGTTAATCGTGTTCAAGTGATTCTTACAGGGTCGATGTTAAAGCTATGGGATAGTTACCATAATTGTGAGGATTACTTTGAAAATTGTCAGGAAAACCATTATCACTTCTCTGTAACGAAAACCTGCGAGTTGGAACTTGATGAAGAACGCAATTTGAATTATCAATTCATTCAAAGCTATCAGCTTACGAATGACGAGATTAGAGAACTGGTCAAGCCGACTCTGGATGAAATCAAAGGTGTCATGGGCGGCGACTGGCGTGATGCGTTGCTGTATTTGCGTGGAAGCGGGATGCGAGATGACGCAGGGTATGTCAACTCTCTTGAGAATGATTACATTAAGGCTCTCATGATTGAGCCGGACATGATTAACGACCCTTATGTGCAGAATCGAATTCGGTACTTTATTAAAAAGCGAATCTCTCAGGCAAAGACGGGTGTTGTGAAGGTACGAGGGAATTTTCAAGTAGCAAGCGGAGATCCATACGCACTTTGCCAATCCATCTTTGGAATGGAAGTCACTGGACTGTTAAAGGCCGGTGAGGTTTACAGCCGTTTTTGGAATGATAGAGATGTTAAGCGAGTGGCTTGTTTTAGAGCTCCTATGTCCTGTCATAACAATATTGTTCTTCGGAATCTGAATTCCAATGATGATTGTAAAAACTGGTATCGCTATATAAAGACAGTCACAATTCTAAGTGCGTGGGACAACACTTGTGCTGCTTTGAATGGCGCAGATTTTGATGGCGATCTTATTTTTAGCACAGATAATGATGTGCTTGTTAGGAACAAAAGAGAAACGCCAACTCTTTTGTGTGTTCAGAAAAAGGGAGAAAAGAAGATTCCTACTGAGGATGATTTAGCAGAATCGAATGCTGCTGGATTTGGCAATGACGTTGGCTCGACAACAAACCACATTACCTCAATGGGTGATGTTCAAAGCCAGTTTGAGTCTGGAAGCCGAGAATACGAAGAATTGGATTATCGTATCATGTGTGGTCAGCTATATCAGCAGAATGTTTTGGACGCTGTGAAAGGGGTTAAATGTAAGCCAATGCCACGGTATTGGTATGATTTGAAAGCTTGTACTATTAAAGACGATGACAACCCGGACACAATCGAGGACAAGAAATTATGGGCGCGTATTTGTGCTCACCGCAAGCCGTACTTCATGAGCTACATTTACCCCGCTCAGATGCGAGATTACAAGAAGTATGTAGCCGCAGCACGTAAGCGTATCGAATGGGAGGGTTACGCTGGCTTGGATGAAATCATGCAGAAGGAAGTCAAGGATGAGTATGATGAGGTGGTTATTCAGTATTATCTCTACCGGATGCCTGTCGGCGTGAACTCATGCACGATGAATCGTCTTTGCTGGATTATTGAGGACGAGATGGAGAAACACATGGCCGAGCTTAAAATTCATCGTGCTTTTGATTATGACTTGCTGAAGTCTGGCGAAGCCTATAAGAATTCTCAGTATTACGGCATTCGCCCAGTCTTCAAAGATTACTTGAAATACGCCAGTGGCAATACTGTTATCGATAACTCTGCTATGAAAAACAAGGAGACCGGCGCAGATCGCACTGAGAAACTGGCAATGTATAACGAGAGTATGCTCAGACACCTGCACGAGAAGTGCTCTGACGATAACGTGCTTTGTGACATTCTTTTTGATATGTGCAAGAAGAATTCGTCTAGTGTATCTATTGTATGGGCTCTCTTCCCTGATGTGATTATCAAGAGACTTCTGGAAAAGAACGAAAACAAGGTACATACTCTTGTAAAGCAGGATGACGGCGACATTGAATATTGCGGAGAGCATTATAAGGATGTGATTGTTAATATGAGTGAGAGCGAAAAGGAGGATGTCGATGGTAGTAGTGCTGAATGAGCGTGAATATGCAGAAGATTTACTAAGAGAAGATGTGACGTGGAGAACCGCCGGGCACGCTTTACATTATATTGCGAAACTGTATTTTTCTAAAGGATACCAGAAAGAACAGGTCAAAGAGAAGCTGGATGACTTTCTCCTCTCTCATATGGATGGATATAACAGGGTTCTTGACGAGGATTTGATTCAGCAAGCTATTGCCTCGTCTAAAGGAAAGCAGCTTGTTGAACTTGATGGTGTCATCATTACAAAGGCTGAAATCGAAAAGATCCAGGCTCTTGATGGAAAGCCAATGCAACGTTTGATGTTGACACTATTGTGTCTTGCAAAATATCATGTGGCTATAAATGAAAAAAACAGCTATTGGGTGACGGAAGATACACGAGATATCTTTAGAATGGCAAACGTCTCTGCGAATGTCAAGAAACAGAACGAGATGATTTGCGAGCTGCATAATCTTGGCTACGTTGGTTTTGCAAGTTTGAAGAAAATCGACAATCTGAACATTCATGTTTTGATTGCCGAGGAAGACTATCCGCAGGAACTTTTTGTGGACGATTTCGAGAATATTGGCCTTGAGTGGAACCAGTATTGTGGCAAGCCGTATATTAAGTGCGAATGTTGCGGGAAGAAAGTTGTACGAACTGGCAGAAGACAAAAATATTGTCGTAAATGCGCAAAAAGCATCAATATTGAAAAAACCGCACAAAATAGAAAAATGTTTGATTTATGCACGGCGTAAAATTGCAATATTTTAACGTAGATGCGTTATAAATTGGCGTTTACATAGAAAATCATTACGGAATAGTTGTGGTAGGAAAGAGAGCGTGGACGCATTCTCTCTTCCCTACCTATTTTATTTTGAAAGGGTGTTTTACCTAATGATTGAAATCACTAAGTCCGAAGCGAAGGCTGTACGAAAGGTCTTCCCTCATGCTTGCATTGCAAAGACCCGTCACAAGCGGTATCTGGAAGAGTCTGTTCGATATCTTGAGTTGCTTCCTTTTAATATTGCCGCTGTCGAGATGCTGAAGCAGATGCAGCGTAACGCACGTTACTAATCTTTGAAAGAACGAGGTATAGACTATTGGACTTTGAAATTCAACTGCCAGAAGAGATCACTAACCTGATGAATGGTGGCGGTCTCCCCTCTCCTGAGATGATGAACTTCTATGTTGACGAGAAGGATCGCATCTTCTTTATTGACTTTGAGATTGACCAGTCCCTGATTGAAATTGAGCGTAAGATTCTGCAATACAATCGTATCGATAAGAATACCCCTGTTGAGCAGCGCAAGCCCATTAAGCTGTTTATTTACAGCTATGGTGGTGAGCTGGACGCTATGTTCAGTTTCATTGATGTTGTTGCACTGAGCAAGACCCCTGTGTGGACTATCAATGTTGGTATTTCCATGAGCGCAGCTCTTGTGATGCTTCTGTCTGGTCAGAAGCGCTTTACCCTGCCTCATGCTATGGCTCTGATTCACAGTGGCTCTGGCGGTGCTTCTGGTACTTTTGAACAGTCGAAAGAGGCCATGGCAAATTATGAAAAGCAGGTTCGAAAGATGCGTGAGTATATCATGGTTCATACGAGCATTGATAAGAAGACCATGACCAAGAATCAGGCAAAGGATTGGTATCTGGATGCTGATGAGCAGGTCAAGTACGGTATTGTCGATAAGATTGCTGACGATATTGATGAATTCAATTAAGGGAGAGTTGTAAATGGCTTCTGATAAGACTGAAATGCGTAAGAAGAAGGATATTCCGCAGAGTCTGGATGAGTATTCTAGTTTTTATGGTATGACGCTTGATGATGAACAAAAATACTATAGGGACATGCTGTGGAGTCCAGACGTTGATATTGTCTTTACAAACTCTGTAAGCGGAACTGGTAAAACTACTATCGCTGTAGGTGTTGCAAATCTGCTTGTCCAGTATGAACGATACAATGGAATCGTTTATATTGCATCCCCCACTCAGGAAGAGAAACAGGGTTATTTACCCGGTACTCAAGAGCAAAAGAGTGCTCCATACATGGAACCGCTCTTTGAGGCACTTGAGACGCTTGGTATCAACCCATCAAGAGTTGTCAAAAGCGAAGATGATCCAGAGAGTGAAAAGTATGGTGCCTATATTCAGGCGACTACTCATACATATATGCGCGGCATCAATTTTAAAAATAAAGTAATTTTAGTTGATGAGTGTCAAAATGTATATCGGGAGGACCTAAAGAAAATTCTTACACGGTGCCACGATAGTTGCAAGGTCGTATGTTTGGGTCATACTGGGCAGTGTGACCTATATAAAAATCCGCAGAACTCAGGATTTAAAATTTATCTTGAGCACTTCCGTGATAAGGAGCGTGCTGCTGTTTGCGAATTGAAGATCAATCACCGTGGATGGATTAGCACTTGGGCTGACATGCTTGAATTCTAAAATTAAAATATAAGGGAGAATAAAATTATGGTTGCTAAGAAGAGTGTTGTTTTTAAGAACGCTATTATTGATACTGCTGAGGGCACTATCACCGAGATTACCAAGGACGGTGAGAATGTCTTCAATCTGAAGGAAGCTCTGGCAAAGTGGGATGGTATTGAGGGTGTCACTATCAATATTTCCACTTCTGATGAGCTGCTGGGCGACCCGGCTTGATGCCAATGGGTTGCTATAATAAACGGCCAGAAGAAACGAGCGATGACTTCTTTGTAAGAATCGGGAATGCTGTTCTGGCTAGAGAGTTGACTTGGGATGGCGCGTCCAAGGTGCTCAATGATGAGTTGGGCAAGAATTTTGGCGAATGCGCATATCGCAAGCGTTTTAAGGCATTCCGTGCGGGTATGCAGTATCAGGAGTCATTATCTAATAGAGATGTGGGAACCTGCATTCTGTCTATTTCCGACCTACATATTCCATTCCAGAAGCCCATTGACACTTTTAGTGAGTGCGCTGGTAAGATTGATATCCTTCAGGTAAACGGGGATCTTGTAGACTGCAGCTCCATTTCTCGCTTCCTAAAAGTATATCGTAAAAGTCCAATGGAGGAAATCCTGATTGCTCGTCAGTATATGATTGACCTGATTGAAATGCTTCAGCCCAAGAAGGTTGTTGTCAATTATGGCAATCATGACTTACGTTTTCAGAATTACCTTGCTAAGAATCTGGACACCGACCTACTTGAACTGATGCCGAAGACATCTTTGGAGCTTATTTTTGTTGATGGTTTCAACCATTATAACAAGGAACTTCATACAAAGGTCCATTATGACCCTTTGATTGAGGTGTTCAATGGCACTGGTATCGAGATTGTTTACAACGATACTTATTTCAGTCAGATTGGTGATACCGTCTTTGTGCATCCGCTGACTTATTCATCTGGGTTACTGAAGACTGCTGAGAAGGCATTCAGATACTTCCGTGATAACGGATTTAAGGATGTCAATGCAGTGGTTCTCGCTCATACTCACAAGTGCGGTCATTATGATATTGGTGATGGCGCTGTCGTTTACGAGCAGGGTTGTTGCTGTGAGTCTTCTAAAATGCAGTATGCCGAAGGCAAGTTAACTACTTCCCAGCGAGAGGGTTTTATTATTGTCTATCAGGATAAGGATGGAAAGTTGATTGAGAGTAAAACGCATATTGTGCGTTTGAATTAAAAGCGGTGACACCCTACCAATAAGTGGGTAATTAAAAAAGAAGTACGACCGCAAGGTCTGCTTTGGGACATCATTTGTTGTCTCCTTTTCTATGCCCGTAGGCTAGTGTCTACGGGTTATTTGCCAGGGTAGCATAAATGGATAATGCAGCTGACCTGTAATCAGCAGACTGTCGGATCGTACCCGACCTCTGGCATTGGTGTTCCGCCACCGTAAGTGCGGACCATTAAAGTTTAAAACAAGCGTTTTATCAACACGAGAACAATTCAACTAGCTCGGATGGCTTGATGGATGCTTGTTTTATATGGCTCTATAGCTCAGTTGGTTAGAGCATCTGACTGTTAATCAGAGTGTCGCCAGTTCAACTCTGGCTAGGGCCTCCAAAGATTGTACAGCTATTCCCTACACCTTTATATAAAGGTAGCTGTACAGGAAAGTAGGGTTATTGTGCGGTCTTACTCAAGTGGTTGAAGAGAACGGTCCTGAAAACCGTTAGGTCGGCGAACCCGATGCCAGAGTTCGAATCTCTGAGACCGCGCCAGTCCTTCTCCCGGAGGGCCTATATTATACCGGTTCCCTACCACCGACTAAAAGGTAGGATTTATTGTGTATTCGTAGCCAAGCTGGTAAGGCACTCGACTTTTAATCGAGGTATCGCAGAGTTCAAATCTCGCCGGATACACCAACTATGCGCCTATAATTCAAAGGTAGAAGTCAGGTCTCTAAAACCTGTATGTGCTGTCTCGAAAGCAGCTGGGCGTGCCAAGGCCAACTGAATTAAATTGTAATGGCAGATAAAGAATTGTCTTTGTAGAAACAGAACGATTATAACGTGACGTTTTGAGTTATCGGTTTCAGTTCACGATGCATAGTGTAGCAAGCCGACTATATAACGCGGGTGACAGCGCCGGTGTGCTGGCTGGGCCCATAATCCAGTATAGAGTGGATTGTCACCACTACCCGCACCCAGCATCTCCCCTTTTGCAAGCCTGCCGTTAGTTAAACTCCCTCTGGCGGCAGGTATATTTTGAAACTTGGCTGATTCGTCGGCAGGGCGCAAGCTCAAATAGATGATAAAGACCTCGGCTCAAAATTCCGAGGTCGAATTTTGAACAGAACCTATTAAGCCTCTCAACGATGCGTATCATGATAGGTCTTTTATAGAATGAAATCTACCCGGCCTCCCAGATTATTGGTGCTCATGAGGGTGGATCTTTTGCTTGCCGTAGGATGTGCGCACGTTCTACGGCTTTATTTTTGAATGAAAAGAGGTGACTAAATGCCGCGTAAGAAGAAGGTCATAGATCAAGATATTATTCTTGAGGGGACAGAAAACAAGAAGACTTTTAAATGTCTACGTTGTGGAAAAGAATATGATGTGGCAGTTGGTCACTTTTATAAAATTACATATTCGAGTTTGTGGAAAGCAAATGATTGTTACGCACCTATTTGTAAGGATTGTGTGAACGAGATGTTTGATGAATATTCTCGTAAATTTGGAAGTGATCGTACAGCCTGTATGATCATGTCTCATGTTTTAGACGTACCATTTTACAATTCACTTTTTGATTCAATTAGTCAAAACAATGGCCGTGTAACGATGGGGTTGCTACTTCGGATCATCGGAAATGCTCGGAACTATCAATTTCAAACATTCTCTAATACTCTTGTGAATGGTGAGCTAAATAAAAACGCTCTTGATTTACAGGAAGAAAAGGAGCAAAAGTGGTCGAAGGCAGAGATTCAAGCAAAGGACGACTGCATTTCTGTTATCGGATATGACCCATTTGAAGGTTACAACGAAAGTGACCGCCGATATTTGTTCAGTGAGCTCATTAAGTATTTTGAGGATGGTATTGAGGACGACCCATTCAAACTGTCACAGATTGTTCAGGTCGTGAATAATAATAACCAGATTCGTCAAATTGACTTGCAGATAGCTCGCTTGAATCCGATGAACTCAGCGGAAGCTATCAAGAGTCTGAACGATATCAAGGTTAAGTTGGTTTCAAATAATGATAAGATTGCCAAGGAAAACGAGATCTCTGTCAAGAACCGTTCTAATAAGGATGCCGGACGTAATACTCTCACCTTCTTGATGAAAGATATGCGAGAGAAAAATATTGCAGGGGCAGAAGCAAACTTCTATGACCAGTTGCGCTCCCCCGGCACTCAATGGGCAGCAGATATGAGCCTCAAGGCAATTAAGGAAAATGCGTTCTTTGACGAGAATGACCAGCAGGAAATTTTTGATACTCAGCGAGAGTTGATTGATAAATTCCAAAAAGAAAGTGACGATTCAAAAGAAAAGTATCGTTTATCTCTGATTGAGAATCAGCGGCTCAAAGAAATGCTTGAGGATGCTGGAATAGACCCGAATGGCAATGAAGATACGGATGGTGATGCCGTATGAGAATGAAACAAAGAGCACCTATTATCACTGCGGTAAAACGTAAGATTTATGAGTGCGACGCGGCAACGATTGCCTACTATCGACGCAATCCAGTTATTGCTGCGATAGATTTGTTAGGAATCAAACTATTCGATGCTCAGGCTTATATGCTTGAACAAAGCTGGAACGCAAGTCATGTTCTTTGGGCGTGTAGTCGAAACTTTGGCAAGTCTTTTGCTGGTTCTGTCTTTATGCTTTTAAAAGCAATGCTGTATGAGAACCAGTCTATCTATATCGTGTCGTCTGTTGGCGATCAGAGTAAGGAAACATTCAATAAAATCGAAGAAATCGTCACTCGTGTTGGTAAAACGGCAGCTTCCATTCGTAGTCTGCAGGACATTGCAGAGAAAGAAACAAAGAAATCTGCAACCAATAAGAGTGGCTTTAGTCATAATCCAGCCGGGTATGTTGTTGAGTTCTACAACGGCAGTACCATTAACACTTTGAACAGTAAGCCAGATTCTGTGCGTGGTCGTCGAGCCACTTTTATTTTCTTTGACGAAGCAGCATTCTGCTCTGATGAGTTGATTGTCGTCTGTGAAGCCTTTGCGACTCAGAACAGCGACTTCGTTACCGACACTGATGACAGTTATAATCCTGAAACCCAGCCGCTTCGTGTTCCGACACAGCTGGTGTATGCGTCTAGCCAAGATTCTATGGACAAGCTTTTCTACAAGTATTACAAGCAGTTTTCTAAACGCATGATTGCTGGTGATAGGGATTACTTTGTGTGTGATATGATTTGCGATGTCGCAATCAATGTTTACATGAATGGCAAACCGTACAAACCACTTTTGACGCAAGATAAAGTTGATGCAGCTATGAAGGCAAATCGTGAAAAGTGTCTGCGTGAATTTTATAATCGTCCAACCATGGATGGCGGTGTAAACCAGATTATAAAATGGGGTACAATTCGCCGCAACGAGAGAAAGTATATTCCGCAGTTATACTGGGACCCGAATTACAATTATATTTTGGCTTTTGACCCTGCGCGAACCATGGATAACTCTATTATTGGAGTAATGCGAATTTATGAAGACAAAGAGAATGGAATGTGCGGAGATATTATCAATTGTGTAAACATGGTTGACTTTGCAAGCCAAAAGAAATACAAAATGGATTCCAATCGGCAGCTTGATGAATTGCATGAGCTAATCCTTCATTATAATGGTCAAAATCCAGATTATGAATATCTTGACACTCTTATGCTTGACCAAGGTGCTGGTGGTGGTGGTACGTCTACCTATGCTGATGGTTTGCTTGGGAATTGGAAAGATAAGTCTGGCGCAGAGCATAGAGGACTGATTGATGCAAATCATGAATTGTATCAAGGATACGATGCTCGATATCCAGATGCGGTAGATAAGCTCAGATTGATAAGCCCTCGTAAGTTCCGTACTGTTATGGTTGAGGAATTTATTGAGTTGATGAATCTTGGTGTTATCCACTTCCCTCTCGAATACAACGGTGGCGATTATGTTCAGGTTGTTGATGGAGTCGATAAAGCAACCGGTCAGGAAATTTTAAAGACTCATGAGTTGTCTTTGGAAGAACAAACCGCATGGGTCAATATTGACTTGATGAAAACCGAGATCGCAAATATTCGTAAAACAACAAATCCTGAAAATACGAGCGTCACTTATGCACTAGATATTGCAAAGCAGAACCTCATGCATGATGATCGCTTTTACGTGGCAATTTTGCTTGCTCATCGTCTATATGAATTACGTCGTAAGGATAAAGTGCGTCAGTCTGCCGTTGAAATTGTAGACCAAGCTCCATGTTGTATTTCCAGTATAGATTTCTAAGAGGAGGTGAAATGAGTGGCGAGAAAAAAGAAAGAAGATTTTGATGTTGTGACTGCTTCACAGACTGAAGATGGTACTCTGGTTATCACCACAGCTGCCGAGTTTACTGAAGAACAATTAGAGAATGTTATCAAACATGCGGTTGCAACATACGACCCTGAAAACAAGCAATACGCTACATATCTAAAAATTTCAGCCTCTTCTGAAACAATGACGGTTGACCGAGTGGACGAGCTTGCAAGGGGTCTTCAGTCTAGTCTTACAAATGTACAGACAGTAAATGGCGTTATTCAAAACTATATCAACAAGGATGATTTGTTTCGGATGGCGTATGATGCTGTTTCAAAAAATGTGAATACAGAGTTTAAGTGCTCTTTCAAGCAGTTTTCTGGTCAACGAAACAAACGGAAACAGGTTGATAATGCACGACTCGTTATTGAGGATTTTAACGAGCAAATCAATGTGCGAAGGATTCTACGTTCTGCAATTCCAATGACATATGCGGAAGGTAATTATATTATGTATCTCCGTTGCAAGGATGAAAATTATATTGTTGATTACTACCCTCTTGGCATTGCCGAAATTAGCGATTATCTTGAAAATGGAAGTCCGATTGTTCTTATCAATATGTCAAAATTGAAGTCCGGTTTGAGTAAATCATTTTTAAAGGACAAGAAGAATAAGGCTCTATTCTTTGAGAAACAAGAGGACGAAGTAAAGAACAACTATCCAGATGAAGTGTATCAGGCATATAAAAATAATGATACTTATGCAAAACTTGATGCTCGTCGTTGTGGTGTTGTTAGAATCGATAATATGGAACGCAAGTATGGTGTCTCGCCTTTGTTCTGTGCGTTAAAGCCAGCCCTAATGCTGGAGACTTTTGATCTTGCCGATAGAGTTAATGCAAAAGCAAAAGCAAAGAAAATCGTTGTCCAATTTCTTGACCCTGTTTTACTTGGCCCAAATGGAGACAGAAAAGGATATTCTGAGCAAGCCGTTGCACACGATAACCTTATGCGTGCGTGGAAACAAAATACGGTGCTGGTGACCACTCCCCCGTATGTTAAGGATATTAAGTATGTTGAGCCAAAAACCGAAATGACTAATATCGAGACTGTAAAGCAATATCGTAGCAGAGAAATGTCTGCACTTGGTATTGGCTTTATGAACTCTGATGGACAGCAAACCGTTTCTACGGCGAAGGTCTCTTTTGATCAGCTTATTAGGACTGTTAATCAAATCGGTGAACAGATTGAAGACATTTTAAAGAGATGGTATCGGATTAGATTGGAAGATGCCGGAATTGATGCCATGTTCTCTCCTGAAGTAAAAATTACATCTTCTGAGATGATGAGCATCGACACAAAAATGTCTTACGCTCAAAAACTGTACACAATCTTCAATGCGTCCGCTGACACTGCCTTTAATGCTATTGGCATTAGTGCAGCCGAGGAGGTTCAGAAGAGATTGCAGGAACGTGAGGACGGCTATGAAGATGCACTGTCGCCTCGTCAGACTTCTTATACTGCATCCGGTGGTTCTACTGGCGGTGGTGGAGATGGCTCAAGCGATAAAAAGACAGGTCGTCCAAAGGGTGAGGAAACTGAAAAACAGATTTATGACCAGCAGAGAAATGAAGATAGTAAGTGAGGTGATGAATGATGAGTAAGGAGTATTTCTATAGTAGAAATATCTGTTGCTCTGAGATTACGGAGCATCCAGACCACTATCTTGCCAAGTTTGTCATCTGTGACTTCTCAGTGAATGGGAATCAGGTTGCTTTGAACCGTGAAACCATTGAGAGTTGGATGGGTACACTGGTTGGCAACCCGCTTGTAGGCAAGCTGGTCGTAGCTCCTAGAGGTGAACTGGATTTCTCCGGTCACAATATGAAAGTCGTCACCAGAAAAGACGATGATGGCAATGAATACAAGACTGCCGAATTTGACACTGATGCGTTCGGTAGCTTTCAGTCGGTCGGTATCGAGAAAATTGACGATACCGACTTTATTGTTGCCTCTTGTAAGATCTGGAAGCGATATCCAAAAGCTTGTGCGACGATTCTGCGCCGTATTGAGAGCGGCACATTGAATACCAGTTGGGAAATTGATGTGTTGAAAGCTCATAAGGGAATCGTGGGTGGCCGCATGGCAAAAATTATTGACGATGGCGTGTTTACTGCACATTGCTTGCTTGGTGCAAATGTTGAACCGGCATATAAGTGCTCTAAACTGCTTGAAGTCGCTGAAACCGATTTTGGTCTTGAGTTGGCAAATGCCTATATCGAGGACACAAAAGAGATTTCAAATATAGAATCTAATGAAAAGGAGGCAAAAAATTTGGAACTGAATAAGGATAAGGAGACTCAGACCGCACAGGTTGAGAATCCCACCGAGATTGAGCAGGCAGAGCAGACCGCTACTGAGTCTACCACTGAGCACACAACTCCGGCAGAGCATAATATTCAGACTTCCGAGGAAGGTGGTGAAACTCCTCCCCCGACTGAGCCTGAAGCTGGCACTGAACCTGCCGGTGAGCCTGAGCCCGCTCCAGAGACTTCCAGTCTGACTGGTCGTGATCTGTATATGAAGCTTGAAGATGCAGTGTCAAAGATTAGCTCTGATTACTACATGACCGATATGTTCCCTGAAGATCACACTATCTGGTGCAAGAAGTGGGGCTACATGAACGAGCTGGATTACATTATGTTCCCTTATACTGTTGAGGGTGATGAAGTTTCTCTGGGTGAGCCGAAGAATATTACTCTGACTGTTTCTGTTTCTCAGGTTAACACCAAGATTGATGAGCTGAACAAGACTGTCGCAAGCCTGAATACAGAGTTGCAGTCTGCTAAGGATGAGATTGCGGAGCTGACTCCGTACAAGGAACAGGCGGAGAAGGCAGCTGCAGAAAAGGCGGAGGCCGAGCTTGCACAGAAAAAGGAAAATCTGCGCCAGTATGCTATTTCCAGCAAGATGATTACTGAGGCTGAACTGACCGGTGAGGGCGAGTTTGCAAGTATGATTGAGAATCTGGATGAGGCTGGCATCAATGGTGTGATTGCTTCTCGCTGTGTTGAAGCCGCTAAGAATGCAAAGCCTGCTGAAAAGAATATTGAGACTTCTGAGGTACATAAGCCTGAGAGTATCAAGCTGAATTTGAATGAAACCAAGTATAACACCACTAACGCTAACAAGCGTGACGCATGGCGGGAATATTTGGGTAAGTAATAACATTTAAGAGAAAGGAAAAATATTATGATTCGTGAACTGATGGTGAACGGCGCGAAGAATATTCCCGCTAACTATGCCGCAAAGGTCGCTATGGCCACCGGTATGGGTGTTCAGGTTGACCACAAGGCTGGTCAGGTTAAGTTCCCTGACGCAGCTACCGCCGAGGGCATCGAGATGGTTGCCCATGAGTTTATCCCGGAGGGCATCTATGCAAGCCAGACTAATTTTGATGACTACGATAAGATGGTCACCGAGATTAAGGCGGGTGTTCTGGTGAAGCGCGTTCCTCTGTATGCTGGCGAGCTGTACGGCACTGACCAGTACAAGGCCGCTGATGCACAGGATACCAATATTGGCAAGCTGCTTGAGGTTAACACCGATGGCAAGTGGCAGGTTGCTACTACTGGTACTTCTCGTTTTGAGTTTGCTGGTGTGATGGACGACAACGGCCACAAGCTGATTATGATCAGTGTGCTGCCCGAGGCAAAGACTGTTGCTTGATTGAGAGAAAAAACTTGAATACGATACGTGAAATTTAAGGCTATCGTCTTTTGGCGGTAGCTCTTTTATTTTGCGCGAAGAGAAAGGAAATGAATTATGGCACTGAATATTGAAGTGGCCGAGCTGATGAAGCAGCCCGGTCGTGTTTATAGTGTTGCTGAGAAGACTCAGTACAATAAGATCATGGATGCCGAGGACAAGGAAATTGCCGAGATTGTTGGCGCTCATGTCAACGAGCTGATTGATAAGGGTGACCCCAACAAGGAGATTGCTCAGTTTATCAATCGTACTGTGACTGATGAGCTGTACAATGCTCCCGACGAGTTGCTGGATGCAATGTTTGAGCGTGGAACTATCGGTGAGTTTGATGATTATCAGGCAGAACGTACAGTGAAGAACACGCTGAAGGCTTATGACGCAGCTAAGGGCGGCAATGTGCCGAAGTCTTATCTGCACTATGAGACCATCAAGCCCGTTTGGCGCAATAAGCAGATTGAAAGTGATCTGAGCTTCGTAGATGTTCGCCGAAACGGGTTCAAGAGTGTTGCTACTCTGACCACTTTTATGACTGAGGCTCTGAAGAATCAGATGTTCTACGATGTGTTCAGCATGGTTGATGATGCTATCACTGGTGGCGAGCAGAAGATTGATGTTCAGGGTAAGGAGCCCACCATGGAGGCCATGGATGCTCTGACTCTGTATCTGAACGAACACGCAGATGGCGAGAACCCGTTCACTGTAAGCCTGATGAAGTATTGCGCAAAGATGCGTCGTATGACCGGTTACGCTCAGTATCTTTCTGATGCTGCAAAGGATGAGTTCAACCGTTATGGTCTGGTTAAGACTTATGATGGCGTTGCTATTACTGGCATCAGCTCTGCCAAGAAGCTGGGTGATGGTTCTATGCTTCTGCCCGATAAAAAGGTTTATGGACTGGCGGGACGCATCGGTCGGCTTGACATGAAGGGAGAGACTCATACCTACGAGGACTACGATAACAACAACGAAAAGATTCATCTGATGGTCAAGGACTTTACCTTTGGCTACAGCATCGATTACATCGAGCGCGTTGCTAAGATTGTCATGGCTCAGTGATAATTTCATTTTTACAAAGGCAAACTTATGCGGGGGCTTTGTGGTCTCCGCATTTTATAGAAAAGGAGACAAATTATGAGTTCCGTGATGGAAAAGAAGTTTATTGACGTTCTGAACTGCGATGATAACGTGGTTACCGTTTCGTCACTGAACAATAAGGGCTATACTTTTGAGCCTGGAAATGTGAATGAGCCTTGTGTGATTCCCGTTCCGCCAGAGGAAATTCAGTATATGAATAGTGTTTGTAACGCTTTCAAGAATGGTGTTCTGCGATTCCGCCCTGAAGAGCAGGAAGAAATTTTTAATGCGCTTGGTATTAAAGGAGACAGTGTTCTGTTTATCGAGGATATTGATGATGCAATCATAAATCCTACTGTCGAGAACCTTCAGCGGATGATTGATATTAAGGATGGTGCTCAGTTTGAGCGTATTCGCGGCCGCTTCTATTATCTGACGAATGTCGGTGAAGACCTGTCCACTAAGGTCAAGCGCCTGATTGACGAGCGTTATAAGGAGCTTCGTGCTGGCAAGCGTAACAGTGAGCTGTCTGTTGTGCCTGCAGCCAAGTCTGCCCCTGCTGATGTTCAGGCAGAGCTTGAGGCCGCAAAGAACCAGCTTGCTGAAATGCAGAAGCAGATGCAGGCAGCACTGGCACAGATGCAGGCTATGATGGCTGGTGTACAGCCTGTGGCACAGGACACTCCTGTTGAGAAGACTATTAAGCGTGGCCGTAAGAAGGCAGAGGCAGAAAAGGCGGAGGTCGTTCCCGCCGAGTAAGATTGGAGGGATTAAATGACCGCGTTTTCGGATGTATACGACAAATTTTACGAGTTGGTCGAAACTGACAGTAATTTCTTTCAGTATTTTGACCTGACCGAGAATGAAGTGCGAGATCTCGTACATGACCGTGCAAAAAGTTATTTGATGGAATCACTTTCTGTGATTACAAGAAACATTGAGCCGGAAGAGGATTTTAGTTTCGATGATTACGATTCAGAACTAGAAGAGTTTAATTCAGATCTCACATTCGATGAGATTGATATGTTAGCGCATTTGATGTTAGAGCAACATTTTAAGCGTGAATTTGGAAAATTGAAAGCGTTTAGTGCGCAAGACCTTCCTACAAGTTTACAGGTATTCTCCCCTGCTAACGAGCGCACGAGTATTCGTGCTCTTGTGAAAGACATTCACGAGGAGAATATGACGATGTTGGACAACTATATGGCAAAAGACCGCTCGACCCGCAAGCGTAAGACCATCGACTATGATACATACGCTTCCTACTCCGAGTAAGGAGGTATACCGATGGATTTTTATACAAGGGCACGAGCTGTTGGCGGTGCCGCAAAAATGTCTAACAAAAAGGATGTCAAAATTGCTTTTGCAAAGCGTGACTTCGCAGCACACTTCAAGGATAGTGTTGACTATGAGGATAATACTCTTGTGAATGGTTTGCCTCAGAAGCTGGTTGTTAGTCGTAGTAATAGTATTGCCAAGGAAAAGAAAATCTGGGCTTATTCTGGCGATTCTTTGAATCTTGGCGACATTGTTGACTGCTACAATTGTAAATGGCTGGTAACTGAGATTGAACCAAACGATGAGATTTTTCTTCGTGGTAAGATGGAGTTATGTAACCGCCAGATTCAGTGGCAGAACCCGATTACTGGTGAAATAGTCTCTCGCTGGGCAACGCTGAGTAAGCCATACTACGCGAACAACAAGGAACTTGTGGTGACTTCACTAAGTCAGCGTGAGTATAAGGTGCAGATGCCTTTTGATGATGAGACTGCGTTGATTGACCTTGATAAGCGCTTTATGTTGGAAATTATCAATGGAGAACCGAAAACATATGTTACGACTTCTGTTGACCAGAGCACAGAGCGCTATGAACTGCACGGTAAGACACAGGGATTCCTTGTGTTGAATATCCGGCAGGACCAGTACAACAGTAAGACGGATAATGCCGAGAAAATGATTTGTGATTACTTTGAGCCGAATAAGAGCAATGAGCCTGATACTGACTCTCAGGTGACTGCTGCTATTAAGTACGCAGGCAAGCCGGAAGTTCGTGTTGGTGGTTCTTGGAAGAAATTCACTCCTGTATTTACAAGCATCACTGGCGAAGAGGTTGCGGAGACTCCTGTGTGGAGTACAAAATGTCTTAATGAATTCAATGAATTTGTTGAGGTGCAGGCTGCCGACGATGGTACTTTTAAAATTCGTATTTTGAATAATAGTATTATGGATGGCGCGACTGTAAAAATTTCTCTGACAAATGCTGATGGTACGGTAAGTACATTCATCGAGTGCAAGGTGGTGAATCTACTGTGACAACGAGTGAGTTGATTACGGACTATAAAAACAAATTAGCTTTGAAGTTGGTCAATACGGAAGGGCTTGTTGAGGCGATGGGCAATGATGATATCGAAGAGCCAGATGAGGCAATTTATACTTATATCTTCCCCTATTTTCATATCCCTGACACGATTGAAGCAGCACATAGCTATATTTGTTTCAAGGTAAACATGACCGACCGCAGTAACATCAATGATTGGTACGAGAACTTCACCCTAACCGTATGGGTTATTGTAAATCAGGCATTGATGAAGATGCCTTCTGGTTATGGTGGTGCAACACGAGTTGATTATCTGAGTGGCATTGTTGAGAAGCAACTGCACGGTAGTACAATTTTTGGTATTAAACAGCTCAAAATCACGTCAAACGTCGAAGATAACATGGATTTACATCATCGAGTTCGCATTATGACATTCAAGACTCAGGACTTAGATGACCTAGTGGGGTGCAACTAATGGAACTTCGAGAGATGTACGAGCCGAGTTTGATGATGGGCGAAGACTTCCCTATCAATGACAAGATTATGGTTCGGATGCCAACTGTTGGCGAAATTATCCGCTTTGGCGAAAAGAAATATTTCTCGTTGGTGTATTTGTTTTGTTCTACTTCGAGTGATTATAAAGTGCAACTTGATTCTATTGGTGTGGACTAGCAGGATTTATCGGACTTCGATATGTTCCGTCAGCTTTTTATTGGAAATAAAGACCAAGATATGTCGATTCTTCTCGGAGACTTAGATACTAAAAATTTTGTGATGGCAAAAGACAACAAGACTGAAGAAATTGTTCTTGTGAACAAAAAGACTGGTGTTGTGATTGACCGACTTGCTTATGATTTAATGTCTGAGTATCTATGCGCAGCAAATGGCGTTGAGAAGCATTCAGAAAGAGCTGCAAACAAAGCAACGAGACAGGCACTTATTGAAGAAGCAAAAGATAAAATGGAGCTTCAAAAAAACAAGCCATACGAATCGCACTTAGCTGAACTTGTACTTTCGATGGCTTGTGTGCAGGGCTTTAAGGCTGATTATTTTCAAGCCATGAAGTATCCAGTGAGTGTCTTTATGAACCATGTAAGAAAGGTTCAGCAAATTAAGAATTACGACAATACGATGCATGGCGTTTATGCTGGCACCGTGGAATTTGGAAAGATTCCAAAATCACAACTGGATTGGACGAGCAAGGCGAAGTAAGTCGCCCTGCTCTTTTATTTTATCCAAATAAATTGAAAGGAAACATGATTATGAATTTTGATGAACTGATTATTGATCGGCCTCTCCGAGCTCATAAGTATAACTTTGATGGTAAGCGCATTTGGACAATGAGCAACCTGAAGGATCTGAAACTGACTCTGGGCGGCGAGACTGTTTATTCTCAGGACGAGCTGGGCACCAACATTATGGGCTTTGACCGTTCTAAGACTGCATCCGCCGAGTGGTCTAATGCTCTGGTGCATCTGGGTACTATGGCTGACCAGATGGGTACTGAGAAGCAGATTGCTTCTGGTACTGCAAAGCAGAAGTTTACCCGCGTGTTCTTCTTGACTACAGCTGATGGCAAGAAGCTGACTCTGCCTCATGCTCCTGTGGACATCACTACTGGTGTTCCCTTCAAGTACATTGATAAGGTTGATAACCGCAATGTTACCCTGGAAACTTACGAGCTGGGTGCAGAGACTGCTACTAATTTCTCTGTGACTGGCACTGAGGTCACTCTGCCTACTGACAAGTGCAAGGCTGGTGATAAGTTTGCTGTTAAGATGACTTACGAGTCTGAGTCTGGTATGGCTATTGACAACAGCGCAAATAAGTTCTCTGAGGAGGGTGTATTTGTCATTGAGGCTCTGTGCTACAATCCCTGTGATAAGGCAACTAAGATCCTGACCAACATCATCTTCCCTTCTGCCAAGGAGGACGCAGCTGTTGAGATCGACTTCAACCATGAGACTACTCATCCTGTGACTATCAATGCAACTCAGGAGTATTGCTCTGAGGATAAGAAGCTGGTTCGCATCGAGGTTGTGGAGGAGTAATAGCTATGGCTGAATCATGGTGTCGTGTATGTGGCAAGATGTACAATGCTTGCCCGCATTGTGATCCATCTAAGTCATGGCGTGTTATCTGTGATACTGAGCCTCACTTTCAGGTGTGGGTGAATACATACGAGTTCCAGATTGGAGTTCGTCCCAAGGAGGAAGCTAAGGCTTGCCTGAACAACCTCTTAAAGTATAAGCGTATCACGCTGGATGAGGTGGAAACTTTCATTCCAGCAGTTCGTGATACATTCCATAAGATTATGGATATGCCTGTAGAGGCTGAAGTCAAATCATCTAGTGATGTAAAAGATGAAACGCCCGTGAAGCCGGTAGTTAAGAAAACATCAAATCGTAAGGGGCGGGCATAACCGCCCCTTAGTTTTTCGTGGTGGTTTTATGGAGAAAAAGAACAGAACAAAGTTTAATGTGAGCAAAAATCCAGCAGATAGAACCTATGATGGTGTGGTTTATGATAGCCGTGCCGAGATGATGTTCTATCGGGATATTGTATTACCTGGGCTGGAAAATGGTGAAGTCGTAGAGTGCCGTAAACAGGTTCCTTTTGTATTACAGGAAGCGTTCCGCCGGGTCGATAAGGACGGCAAAGATGTAGCTGTAAGAAAAATCGATTATGTGGCAGACTATGAGCTTACATACAGTGATGGCAGTAAACAGGTAATTGATACGAAGGGTTTTGCTGACAGTGTTGCGCTGATGAAGCGCAAGATGTTCTGGTTCCATTATCCTGACGTAGACTACCGCTGGATCACGTACTCCAAAATTGATGGAGGCTGGGTCGATTACGACGACCTAAAAAAAGCTCGAAAAGAGCGAAAGAAATTAAAGCAAGCACAGATGAAAGGGAGATAAAATGAAGGTTTTAAATTTTCAGGAGCGAAATGAGTTTCTTGATGAAGTAGTCAAGACATGTACTATCGACGGTGATTATCAGCCAGCACTGCTTGATGTGGTGTTCCGGTTGACTATCCTGAAGTATTTTGTAGATTATGACTATCGTAGCGAGCCGCAGAGTGAGTGGCCTCGTATTGCTTACGAATCTTTCAATTTCAAGATTAACAAGGCTGGTTGTGATACTTCTGCGTTCTGGGATCAGTATGATTCTCTGGAGAAGGCCGTTCACGAGCAGATTGACCGTTCTCATAAGGAATGGTTGGTTCTTGGTCTATGCGGCAAACTCAATAAGATTATCGAGAAGCCTGACCCTATTTCTGATTTCGTTGACTTTATGGAGAACTATTTGAATGATGTGAGGGGCAACTTGAATGACTTTGACGTCGAGAAGTTTTCTGAAGTGACTTCTGCCCTGCTGGATAATAAGCAGGAAATCTCTGCTGTGCTGGCAAAAGATAAAAAGGAATAAACACTTTTAGAGGTGGGTTGGAGGGAATTTTAATATGGCTACAAGAAGTAAACCGCTGAAGTTATGGGACGCTGAGAAGTTTAAGAATGTAAACCAAGTGTCTTTGAAATACTGGGATAGATATGAGACTGATATGGGCATCCGTGACCTCAGCCCGTCTACTGTTTACAATTATGAATCGGATTTCAAGCAGTGGATGATTTATGTTTTGGACAATCAGGGTAATGCCCCTGTAACGGAACTTGAAGAAGAAGATATTGAGGAATTTCTGTTCTATTGTAAGAAGCACGGAAACAACTCTGCTCGTATGAAGCGTCGCATGAGTACGATTTCTGCGCTGTACCGGTATCTTCGCAAGAAGAAAATCATCAAAGAAAATCCGATGGAGTTCATTGACCGACCGACCAAAGACGTGGCTGTCGTGAAGCAGACATATCTTACGCCTGATGAGGTCAAGTTGATGCGAGAGAAACTGAACGCTCTGGTTGAATCTGCGACTACAGTTCACATGAAGGATAATGCGATGACGTTGCGTCTGTACGCACTGTTCTCGCTGTCCACGATGGCTCGTGTAAACGCTGTGCGGAATACGCTCTGGAAGTCTATCGACTATGAGAACCGTATGGTACATGATGTTCTGGAAAAGGAAGGTAAAATCGTTGATTTGATGTTCAGCAAGGAAGTTTCTGAGCTTTTGAAAGAGCTGAAAGAATACCGTACTAAGCATGATATTGAGGATGGCGGCTATGTGTTTGTTGGTACGAAAATCAATGGTGCATGGATGCCGATTACTTCAAGCACTGCCGGAGATTGGTGTAAGAAGATTGGTGAGATGATTGATGAGCCTACGCTACATCCGCATGATTTCAGGCACAGTGGTGCTACCCTGCTGAAGAACGCAGGTATGAGTTTAGAGGATGTCTCTTCCCTACTCAACCATGCAGGTACGGATGTGACCAATAAGTATTACATCAAAAAGGACACGACAAAGATTCAATCTGCAAAGGATCGGTTTGAGATTTGAGGTGGAATGAATGGGAAGTCTTGCTTCTTCGTATACGAACTTTGATGATTTACTGGCCGGTGTGGTTAGCAGCGTTCAAGACATCCTTGAAGGTGTTGCGCCGGAAATTGAAACGAGACTGCAAGCAAGCATTGTAGAAAACGTGCACTCAAAAAGTGGACGGTCTGATGGAATCGAAAGCAGAAAAAATATTGTTAGTAGTGTTACTACGGATAACAACGTGGTAACTATGACAGTAAAGGATATTGCAAGACCGCAGGCATCGTGGTGTAAAACGCCATTCCGAGAAGGAGATAACGCAGCTTTAGAGGGAACAATGTTTGCCAATTGGATTGAGCATGGCTTATGGATGGATATTGCAAAATGGAATCAAATGGGACGGCCAAAGGAAAATAAACCAAAACGTCCGGCTCGTCCATTTATTTCAAAGGTACAAGTTGAAGCGGCTATGCTTGTAAAAACGGCATTGCATGAATTGTAAGTCCACAATTTATTTGGAAAATTTGAATGAGAGGAGGCTGGCTTGAAGAAGCTGGCCGCTTCTCTTTTTTATTTTGAAAGGAATTGTTGAAAATGGAAAAGAGAGGTGACCAACAGTATGGATGAAAAAGAAAATACTGGCACAGAGTCTTCTGCCGTAACAGCCATTAAGGTCAAGGTTGTTATTGACACAAATAAAGTAGAGTTAGATAAGCAATTTAATTCTGTTAAAGAACATTATAAAGAAAAACCAGTAAAAATTGCTTTTGGAGTAAATCAAAACGACACTATCCGTAATATAAATAATGCACTTGATAAGGTAGTCAAGAGCGGAAAGTTAAAAACTCCAAAGGTTACACTTGATGTTAAGATCGACCAGAGTAAAGTAACTGCACAGCTTAAAAAAGCTATGCAATCTGCGGCAAAGCAGACAGTTAAGGTTGATGCCGGAAAGTCTGGTTCTACAAAAACACAAGATACTTCAAAAAGTGATATTTCTCGCCTTTTCAGCCTTGCAAATCGTCAAGCAAAGTTAAAAGCGGATGAAGCATCGTTAATTGCTAATGGAAACAAATCATCTGAGTTGAAAGCGGTACAGACTAGATTGAGCGCAATCAACGATGAGATGGATAAACTCAAGACAAAAACAAAAGATGTAATTACGGAATCTCAGAAGTTAAAGCTTGAGGATATCGAAAAAACCGGAAAATTCAATGCTGACAGAAATACTGCAAAAGGTGCAGATTCGGCTGCAAAAGAACTAAAAAAACAAAATCAAGAAATTGCAGATGATTTAAAAAAGACTCTCACGTCTCAAGAATCCGAGTATGAAAAATATCAAAAAAAGATTCAGTCTCTTGAAAACTATTCTAAGAATAACTCCAACTATAAAAATGATAATATCAAAAAATATTTATATGGAGAAGATGGAACTGGAAAAACTTCTGGAAAGTTAAAAGAGTTGCGAGATCAGCTTGCTTCTATTGAGAACACTACACCAGGGAAAGCAATTCAAGACTTTGATAAAAAATGCAAGACTCTTGATACAACTATTGATTCTACAAGTCAACATTTAAAAGAACTTGGATTTGATTTTAGAGATATAAATCAAGCCAATGTTGATATGACGAAGTTTAAGAGTGTTTATGAACGTGCAACGAAGTTAGAAGACTCTATTGCAAATAAAAGTAAATATTCTTAGCTAATTGATAGTTTAAACGGAATAAAAGCTTCTGCTGCTGGCTGTGAAGGTGATGTTACTGATCTTAGTGCAAGACTATCAAACCTTGAAGTTGAGGCAAGCAGATGTGGGGCCACTACAGAAACCCTTAGTCAAAAACTCTCTCGTCTGTTTAAGGAACATTTCCAGACTGCTATCGCTATGGCTGGCGTGGCTATGGTTAAACAGGGTCTACGAGAAGTTTATAATAACGTCGTAGATATAGATACATCTATGACTAACTTGAAAAAAGTCACGAATGAGACTGAATCGGCATACTCAAGCTTTTTGTCGTCTGCTTCAAGTCAAGCGCGTGAGCTTGGTGCTTCTATCTCTGATGTTATTGACAGTACAGCAGAATGGTCTCGTCTAGGCTATACGCTGGACGAATCACAAGAGCTTGCAAAGTGGTCCACTGTCCTAAGTAACATTGGTGATGGAATTAATAGTGCATCTGACGCAGCTTCTTATCTAGTCTCTATTCTAAAGGGATTTAGAATGGAAGCTGACGAAGTAGAACACGTCGTCAATGTTCTTAACTCAGTGGGCAACAACGAACCCATTTCCGAAAGTGGTATTGCGGAGGCACTCGTCAGATCGGCAAGCGCATTATCGGCAGCCGGGAACTCGTTTGAAGAGTCTGTTTCGTTGATTAGTGCGGCCAACTCTGTACTTCAGGACCCGGATACCGTAGGCACAACTTTAAAAACAATTTCAATGTATCTGCGAGCCAGTAAGACTGACGCAGAGGCATTTGGCGTTTCAGTTGATGATATGGCAAGTTCTGTTTCTGAACTGCGAAGTGAATTGAAATCTTTAACTGGCGTAGACATTATGAAGGATGCCGCCGGTACAGAATTTAAGAGTACATATCAGATCCTGAAAGAGATTTCTGCCGTATGGGATAAACTTACTGATGTTAGTAAAGCTAATGTCACAGAGATGCTTGGCGGCAAAAGGAACTCGAATGCGGTACTTTCCGTGATCGAGCAATTCTCCATTGCTGAAAAATCAATGGAAGATGCCGCTAACAGCTCTAATTCAGCAATGACTGAACAAGAGCGCATGATGGATTCAATTGAGGGTCGCTTAAAGCAGCTTAACGCCAGCTTTGAGAAATTCTCAAACGACGTTATGAGCAGTGACCTCATCAAATTCTTTGTTACTCTTGCAACAAAGATTGTTGATGCAGCAGACGGAATGGTCAACCTTGCAGGTTCTATTCCGGCAATTACAGCTGCCATTTCTGGTGTGTTGTCTGTAATGCAGATGAGCGGAAAGCTCAAGAATGGTGCGGGTAAAGTTAATATGCCCTCTTATATTTGTTGCGTTTGATAATATAGGATGCGGCACCATGTAAAAATAAAATAGCCCCTAGAGTGCTGGGAAACCCTAAGAGCCATATCGCCTATTATTATATTTATATAATGTAGGAATCGAAAGATAGAAACAAGGATATGGATGCTATATGCTGAGATAAAAGCTCGGTTTTATCGTATTGTCAAAATATGGTAATAATCGAGTGCTAAGTAGCGTTTACAATGGGCGGTCAGCAGCCGATTCACTCTCCTATTATATAATGTAGGATGGTGGAAGGTTCATCGACTAAAAAGGGTCAGTGAGCAACCACTGGAAGGATAGTCAGTTCTGGACGAAAGTTCAGAAGTCCACCTCAGACGTAATCAGACGACTTAAAGAAGTAGGTGGAAACGAGGAGACGCGCTACTCTCTGGCGCGATATAAGTAGGAGAAAAATGATTGAATAATTAAATAAAAAGAAAAAGTACACTGCTGTTCGTTGACAGCGTACTCTAAAAAGTGTATAATAAAAGCAACCAAGAGTTCCAATAGACGGTTCCCTCGGTTAGCATCAAACAAATGGAATTAAAATCTGGACAATTTCAATCCCAATGAAGAGCTGCCTACTGGACATAGGCGGCTCTTTTACTTATCACGGCTCTCGCTATGATGATGTAGCATCTTGAAAATCTCAAGAACAGTCTTAACAAAGCCAGCAAAACCGAAGAACAGCATTGCGACATAGTAGACAGTCTGAATGTCAAAATTCATGGCAACATCCTCCTTCCGACAATATTGCCGGAAGGCAGTTAAAGAAATACACGCTCCTTCTTGCCTTCCGGCTACTGGGAGGGTGACCGCCTATTTTTACATCTATGATTGGACAAGTTCGATGTGGAACTCCTGATTGCCCATTTATTATACACGCATCGACACGGCTGTGTCAAGACTCTATAATGTAATTTATAATACATGAAAAACAGGTTGCTTTTTTGAAATTTTCTGGCTATAATAAAAGTACAATCGCGTATCAAAAATATACGGAGGTATTTATTATGCCCAGACCTAAAGGTAGCAAGAATAAAGCAAAGGTTCTCGATGGCGTTGATTATGCAGCACAGATCGCTGAAAAAAATACTGCCGCAGAATCTCTTGCTGAAGAAATTGCAGCACTTGGCACGAATATTGCCGCGCTGAATGCTGAGAGAAAATCCAAAGAAGCAGAACTGAAAAAGCTCAACAAAGAAGTTACGAAGCTTGAAAAGAAAAAAGCTGAGGCCGATGAAAAGATTGCAGAAGCTGCGAAGAAAGCTGAAGCTGAAGATGTGCTCAAGAAACTACTGTCCAGTGGTATGAGCGCAGATGAGATTTTGGAAAAGCTGAAGTAAAGCATCGTCATAAAACAAGCCCGACTTCCCTACTACTGGGAGGCCGGGTGTTTTAATTTATGTTGCTTTTTACGACAGCCTATGATACACTCTTACAAAAGGAGTGTTGAATCATGGAAAAGAAAAATCATATTCCCGAGACCTCGACCTATAATCCCGTCCTGCCTAAAAAACAGCCACCGCAGAATACATATACATATTCCGGTCACGGGTCTGAACAGGCGCAGAATAGTCCATATTTCAAAAACAGAGATAGAATGAATGGAGGATCAAATGACGGAGGTAATAAAACTAATAAATAATGTTGAAACGCTTTTCAATGTCTTTGTCCCAGGTGCCTTATGTGTTTGGTTCTATACAAAGCTTTCATTGAAGAGAATTGAGTACCAAGGATTTTTAGCACTTAGTATTGCACTTGGTTTTACAATAAAGTATTGTGTTGATTACATAGATTATTTACTTGGAAATTTTGTAATCGTCGGATTTCCAATTGTAGTTGTTTATGTTATCGTTGGCATTCTATGTGCCGCAATATTTTTCAAAGCCAAGAATTCGGTCAAGGTGCGGGAATGGTTTGGTTTAAAACTAGGCTATGAAACAGGCGACAATGTTTGGAGCCGACATATTGACTTCAAAGAAGGCACTTATCTTATGCTTCACATGAATGACGGAACTTTTATTTATGGTAAGCTTGAGAATGCCGATGATGATTATGTCGTTTTAACTGAACACGCAATCGGCAAAGACCGCATGGGTGATAGTATGACAGCTGCCGCAAGCAATCCGAACCGTGATACTGCGCTCTGTATTCCTATGTCCAGCGTTAAACGCTTTGAATTCATGTACTGTAATACAGAATCGAAAATTGCAAGTTATGTTTTGCGATAAGAACAAAACATAACTTATCAGTCCCCTGCTAGATGGATGTCTATCTAACAGGGGCTTTATTTATGTGTGCTTAAAATTCATACCCACATGCTTTACATTTGAATTGTTTTCCAGGTTTTCTAATCATGTGTTTCTTTTGTTGGAGGTGAGTCACTTGCTTTCTTATCAATGTGGAAAAAGAAAACCTTATCAGGAGAACTTGTCTATGTTTGGAACAGTTAATCCTGAATGGGCAAGAACCAACATTCCATTAAACGCAGATACGATTGCTTATGCAGAGGTATGGAATTACGAATCTCAAAAAGAAGAACTGATTCAATTCACTTCTGTCAGTGAATTTTTTTCATGGATCGACAATCCACCCGTAGCGTTCAGGTGTATATAAACGTTGAGCGCCGTCAGAAGTAACTGTAATAATATCGCATTTGGGGCTTACTAAACTGTCAATTTCGGCTATTTCGCAGTTTATACCCTGAAGGAATTCAACCATTTCTTGTAGTTTAAGTGTATAGATATTATCTCCAAGCTTGATGAGTTTTGATTGATAAAGTTTATGCTCACCACTAGCTGCATAACCAATGTCGTCCAATGTATTCGGTTGAATTTTGTTATGGCCTGTATCTGCTCTAAGTATCACATTTTTGCCATTCTCGATGCCACATTCGATTAAATAAACAGTACTATTCCCTGTTTTCTGCACCAGCACATTCAGCAAGAATCCAAGCTCTTCTTGGATAGGCATCTTTTGAGCTGACGTAATTTTAAGTGTATGAAGGATAACGTCGTTTAGAAATTCGCCTGTGTCAAGTCTAGCATCGCCGGTGAACGCAATGACATGGTTTGTATTTGTAATATACGCTTTCTGGCTATGGTCGGACGGCATAGCGATAAACGGATTGTCTATTCTATGACGTATGAGTCGCCAGTCCGCAGACACAACGATTCCTTCTTTGTTTGCGATAGCCATCACGAGACTCATAATTCATCACCATTCGTATCCACAGTTACGGCATTTAAACGTCTTCCCTGCTTTCTTTGACCAGAATCCCCAAACAACAGCGTCAACAACCTTACTGGTTCCGCTAATCTTTTCGATATCTGGTGAATGACACGTTGGGCAGGTGGGCACATACTTCGGATGTTCTTTCTCCTCCAAATCGGCTCTATATTGAGCGTCAAAGGCATTGGCTTTATCTTGCATTTTTTTGAGCGAATCTTCGCTAAGTGTTGAAATGTCAACCTGCGGCAGATGCTCAAACTTCCAATTGATTTTCTTTTGCTGGCTCATACTATTCCACTTAGGCGATAATATGACATCTCTAAAGCAAAATGCGCACAGCATTTGATTTTGGGGATAATACTTGTCACATAACGGGCAGTAGCGTACATATTTATCCATATCTATTCTCCTCAAAAATGATATTATCTTTCATGAACGTTTTTGACGTTGATGACAATAATCATATTACTGGCCTAATAACAAAAATACGAAATCTTTACAGGGAATTTTTATCGCTAGATGTAGCAGAGCGTGGAGCTGGGACTTCTTTCCTTGATTTTATCAAATATTCAATAAGAAGTAAAGCCTCAACTGATGGTTTGACTCTCTCGATGAGGGCAGCAACATTCGCGGCAAAAGCACTAAATCTCGCTTTGTCGATGGCTGTTGGTGCGTTAATTGGAATGGCAATAAACGGAGTCGTTTCCGCCATAGCTGATTACGCACAGCGAATCGATACTGCGGCTACAAAGACTAAAGAGGAAGCTGACGCAGCTAAAAATGCCACTTCCTCTTTGAAGGATTTAGTCGATGCCTACGAAGAACTTGGTGATAAGTCTGGTTGGAGTACGGAAGATTTCGACCAAGCAAAAGACATCCAAAAGGAGCTTTTAGCTCTCGCTAAAGAGCAGGGAACTCTTGATGAAAACAAAGTGAACCAGCTAGACCTTCAAAATGGCAAATACGAAGAGCAACTTGGTTTGCTAAAAGACATTACAGAGGAACAGCTCAAAGCATCCGAATCTAAATTGATTCAGTTTAAAGATGCTCAGGGTAACAAGCTTGTTAAGACCGCCAAGGATAATAATCGTTCCCATTTCTTCAGTTCTATTTCTGCAAATGCTAACCTTGGCATTATGAATGAGTTAAAGGATGCTGGAATTGATGTTTTCAACAAGAGTGGCAATTTCGGCGTAAAGGATTTGAACGACCCAGATTCTATTGCAAAGTATTATTCCGAACTTGGAAGGGCTCTGGATTATATTGTTCAGAATACGACTGAAGCACAACGAGCCGCAGGTGGTGCTTACCATACTGTTTATCAGTATTTAATGGATGAGCAAGCCGCACTTCAGGATGATGCAGATGCTTACAATGATTCTACTGATGCCGTCAATGAGAATGTAAATGCTCGTAGAAAACTCCAAGCTATTGACTTTTGGAGCGACGGCAAAAGCAATGGTATGGACGTAAGCTATAGTTTCGATAAGGTCAATTCTGCAATCGAAACTCTAAAAAATACCATTGATGACTTTGATGCAAGCAAACTAAACGACCTCTTGTGGGGTACAAACGAAGGATTATCCAACGAGCAAGCTCAAGCTCTCGCAAATCTTCGCAAAGCTCTTACTGACATGGACTTTTCTGCTGATACAAACGGTGTGAATGCGTTTATCCAAGCACTTGTTCAAGTTGGTATTGTAGCTCAGTCTTCTGCAAATGGTGTTGACGCATTGGCTGCTGGCGCACAGAAGATGGAAGATATTTCTTCCAAAATGGATGAAATCCAGTCTGCGTATAAAGCTTCTACCAGTGCAATGGAAGAGTACAATCAGTATGGCTACATGAGTCTCGATTCTCTTCAGTCTTTACTGACGATGAACACCGAGTATCTGAATTGCCTTGAGCTTGTTAATGGTAAGCTTCAGATAAATAAACAGAGTTATGCTGAGTTACTTGCTGCTGAATACGCAGAAGCTGCGGCAACAATTCTGTCTAACGCACAACATGAGGTCGCAAACCTTACTGCCGATGATACGGCTGAAAGCACTGACGACCTAAAAGAGAAAACAGAGGCTGAAAAGACTGCTCTTGAGAATCTTCTCCCTGCTTTGAAAAATGCTACTGCGGCAACTGCAACATATAGTGCCGCACAGGAGTTTGCAAACGAAGTAGAAAAGGCTGGCGAACGTGGTGTCGATCCTGCAAAGCTAGAGGAAATAACGAATCGCACAAATACTCAGCTTTCTCTATTGTACACCAATATGAATGCTGCCTTAAAGGGCGGTCAAGAATTGACAAATCAGCTTAACGGCTTCCCTACTGATAAGACAAACAAGAACAATAAATCTACTGCGAAGTCTGTGACTGATATCGCTTCTGCTTTCGACACCTTAACTAAGGCGATGAAGGAATATAACCAATATGGCTATATTTGTGCAGATACGATGAAGTCGCTAATTGGTGTTGATGATAAGTTTACTGCTTGTTTAACAGAGCAAAACGGGAAACTTGAACTTAATACAGCTAAATTCCGCACCTTTATTAAGGCACAGCTTGAGGAAGCAAATGCCGCCAAAGATGGTGGTAAGTCTGCCGATGAGATGAAGAAGATTCTCAACTGGCTGAATTCTAGTGTTGATTCTGAAACCATCTCCTTTGAGCAACTAACAGATGTCATCAAGGGCTATGGCACCGCGATGGATGAAGCCAAGGAAAAGACGGACGCTATAAAATCCGCATTTTCCAGTCTTTCTGATATCGGTAAGAATAAGATTGAGAATCCTTTTGGCGCTCTTGATGCAGATGGTGTTGACAAACAGTATCAGGCAATTCGTGATCTGTATGATAACACTGATTTGTTTACGGATGAACGGTTTGCTGGAGCGTTAAATCCCGAAACTGGATTGGTTGATTATAACAGCGATGCCTTTAAGCAGATGTTCCTCGAAAAGCTTGATGGTATGGCTACTGCTTGTGAACAAACTGGCGGTAAAGCTGGAAAATATCTTGCCCAAGGTTTTAGAGACGCCGAGGATAAGATTAAGAACAATGTTATCAGTATTGAGGAATATATCAACGGCATAGGTTCTACTTTGGAAAACATCAATAATCGGATGGACAACTTCCAAAGTGCATTCAATGACCTGTCCGATATTGTGGACGAATATAACGCCTATGGTGATTTAAGTCAAGATTCAATCCAGAAGTTAATGGGGCTTGACGTAAAGTACACAGCTTGCCTTGAGCTTCAGGGTGATAAGCTTGTGTTCAATAAAGAGGCGTTCCGTGCGCTTTATGTTGCACAGCTACAAAAACTCGCCGCCGATTATGAAGGCACTGATATTGGCAAGCGCTATGCTGAAATCCTTCAAAAGGTTGCCGATGGCACTTGGGATGTCACTGACCACATGAAAGGCATGGGCACTGAGGCTCAAAACCTTCAAACTATCTTCTCCAATCTAAAAGACCTTTTCTCTTCCCTGCTTGATGTTTTCAATAAGTTCAACGATAACAATTCCAACGACCTCAAGATTTATGGCGATGCCATGACCGAGGAGATTGATAAACGAATCGAAGCTCTTCAGGACGCAAACGACGAGCAAGAAAAAGCTATCGAACTAGCAAAATTGCAAGCCGAGCTTGAAAAGGCCGAGACTCAGAAAACCGTCCGTGTCTACACCTCTAATGGTTATGAGTGGCAGGCTGATGAAACTGCCATTAAAGAGGCTCGTGACAATCTCAACTCTAAACAGCGTGAGAACGCTTTGAATGACGAGATTGATAAACTGAACAAGCTGAAGGATAAGTACGCTGAACTGATTAACCTGATTGGTTCTAGCTACGAAGACTATCAGAAGAAACAGGAATATGCCGCGAAGATTCAGGGCATGACATTTGACCAGATGACCGCCGGACTTGATGGCTTCGAGTCTACCGTTATCGCCAACATGAAAGCGATTCAGGGCGCAACTAATGTCAACAATGTCGTCACCAATCTGACCAATTTGGTTAATACTCTGGTTAAACTGAACGACGTTCTAAATGGTTTAAGTACTGGGACTACTCAGAGTGGTGGTATTACCGGCCTGTTCAATCGACTGCAGCGTGCCATTGGTACGTTCTCCGACAAGAGTTCCGGTAAGGGATTCTTTGGTCGCCTCTTGGATGCAGGAAAGAGTATCCTTGGAATCGGCGATGGCAGTGCCAGTAGTAAACTTACAACCGATATTGCTCCAGTCATAAAGTCTGGTGTCGGTGATGGTATCACTACTGGACTGGATGCCGCAAAACCGTCTATAGCTAAATCTGCGCAGGGGCTCTTCTCCGGCAATGGCGGATTGAAGTCTATCTTCCAGAAAGGGTTCGGTGGAGTCGCATCTATTGCCAAAAAAGCGGTTGGCGGACTTGTCTCAATTTTCGGTGACATCGGTACTACATTGGGTGGAACCAAGCTGTTCTCTGGTATTACTGGTATTTTCAAGGGAATCGGTAAGACTGTCAGCACCGTTATTGGCACTACAGGTGGTACGGGTGTTGCCGGAACTATTGCGGCTGCGGTCAGTCATATTCCTGTCATCGGCAAGATCTTGCTTGGTGGTACTCTTGCTGTCGGCGCGATCGGTGGCGGAAGCCTCACTACTGGCATTAAGAGAATCGGCGCAGGTATTACTAATGTAGTAAAGGGCATCGGCTCTACTATCAGCAAGGCGGTAAAGGGTGTTGGTAGCTTTATCAGCAAACTTATGCCGTGGAACTGGGGTAAGAGTTCAAGCGATAGCGGCTCTAAAAAGAAGGGCATCGGTTCTTGGAAAATTTGGCCTTGGAACTGGGGCCGTGCTAAGGGTGACAAGCATATCGACCAAGCAGCTCCGTACAATGTTGACGAAGAGGGCGAAGAGATAATTGTTCGTAATCCCGCAAAGGGTCGAATGACTTATCTCGAAAAGGGCGATGGCGTTATTCCGGCTGACACTACAGAGAACCTGATGGAAATCGGCAAAGATCCAAAGAAATGGTTATCTGATGCCATGAAAGAATCCAGCAATTCGGTCGGTTCTCTGCCTATTGACGACCTGAAGAATGCCAAAACCAAGGGTGACCTGATATCTATTACGAAGAGTCTGGCAAACAACCAGATGAAGCGTCTGCGTGATAAGTTTGATACAGTGTGGAAGCGGCTTGGCAAAAATGCCGGACTGTCTGAAGAGCAGATTGACACCATCGGTAGTACCATCTTTGACCGGATGGGCAGCATGATTTCTAATTCGATGGATTCTGCCCTTGGCAATAAGAATCTAACCGACGACCAAATCAAAACTATTTGTGCTGAAATGTTCCAGCGCATGGGTAGCGTGTATAAGAATGGATGGGACAACCTCTATTCCCTGTCTCCCGACATGTCTACGGACGCTTCTACTGCAATCAATAAGCTGTTTGAGACCATTTTTGCTGATTACAATGCAGATACGTCAAATATTAGCGATGTTATATCTGGTTGGCTACCAAAAGTTGAAAACACCATGAATACCACTCCGGCTCCTGGTTTGTCTGGCGGTGGTGGCTACTATGGCAATTCAATGGATGCCAATGTTGGACCTTCTGCATCGTTTAGCTTTAGCAAGGTCAAGAAAACTATCCAAGGGCTCTTCGAGAAGTTTTCCAACAGCAAGCTTGGTGCGTGGATAAACAAGCACTCTCTCGGTTCCGCTGTGGACAAGCTGACAAAATACAATGAATCCAATGACCCGAACATGGTTCAAAAGGCATTGCATCTACTCACTCATCCGGCAGAACTGATTGCTTCAGCAGTTGAAAGCGCAGTCAAGACCGGCAAAAAAGTCACTTGGGCGGTCACTCATCCGAAGGAAGCGGCTCAAGAGATTGCGGCGGCTGCAAAAGATGCGTACACCAAAGGCAAGGAAGTCGCGTCTAAAGCTAAAGACGCAGTGACTCATCCCAAAGAGACTGCTGAAAAAATTGTTGATAAAGTGAAAGAGACTTACAACAATATCAAAGAGGCCGTCTCTGAGAAGACTAATTCGGCAAAGAATTGGGTTAAAGACAAAGTCGATAAAATCACAGGTAAGAAAGCTACCGGTTCTCGCAGCATTAACAAGTCTGGTACTTATAATGTTGATGAGAAGGGCCAGGAACTTATCGTCCGCCAGCCTGAAGCTGGGCGCTATACCTATCTTGAGACTGGTGACGGCGTTGTTCCTGCTGATATTACATCTAAGCTCTTTGATTTGGGCGGTAATCCTGATGCATGGTTCCAGAGGCAGCTTGCAAAGAACGGCGGTCTTACCGCAAATGTTCAGAATCGCAGTCAGGCTCCGTCTATCAGCATTGGCGACATTTATGTTCAGAAGCCGATTGGAGACGCTGATGGTCTGGCTCGTGAAATCGTTCAGGGTCTGCCTAATGCGATTTATCAGGAATATAGTAAACGATAAGGAGGTGCGTTAAATGACTGATTCAAGAAAAGCTGTCAGTGAACTCGCGAAGATGATTTGCGATACTGCCAGACGTGTTGTTGAGGATGCTTCGTTTGACAAGACCTTCTTTGGTGTTGTAACAGGAACCAGCAACGGAAAATACATCGTAACTTCTGCTGGACAGGAATACACGATTAAATCCAGTCAGTTCTTCAAGGTTGGAGAACGGGTTGCGGTAACTGCTGCTCAAAGCAACTACAATACGCTGATTCTTCATAAACTCTAAGCCGCGCAAAATGCAGGTAGTTCCGCCAATGACGGATAACCCTGCAAGTGCGGCTTTTTAATTTTAGGAGGTGATTCTACCTTGGCGAAACCTATACTGTCCCCCATTTCTGTTTTTGATGCAAACGAAGGGACTACTGCATATTTTAAGGTGGCAACCACCTATGACGGTACATTATATAATAATGCTCAAAAAGCATACGATCAGGCCATTGAGAAGCAGAAGACTACTATCGCTGCTATTAAAAGCCGTGGTGTCGAGACCTATGGGAATATTGACAATCTCAATCGTGCTCGAATTGTATGGACAGCTGAAAATATTGCAAAGTATCAGACCTTCGTGAACGAGATGAATGCGAACGAAACCATCATTTCTGAGGGCGACTATTCTACCGTTCTCGGGTGTGATGATAAAATGGGCAGTCTACAGGTGGCGTACACTCCTCTGTTCCAGACGGACAATGGTGAACTCGTTCCGCTCACTCAATCTGAGATTTCAAAATATTTATCTGATGTCAAAACGAAAGCAACTGCTATGACCAATGGCCTTGTGGCTGCAAACATCTTGTCCGTTGATGCGGAAGGAATTTCAGAGACGGTTGGTGGAAGCGCCATCACTGTCAAAAAGATGATTGCTGCGGTTGAAGGAGATACTTTTGATGGTGCTCCTTTGTCTGCCTGTGATGTCAGTGCTATCGCTGGTTGGAGTGAGGCCGAACTAAAGAAAACTTATGGTAAAACAAGCACATTTGTCGGCTGGGCTATGCATGATGTTCAGGGAAAGATTTGGAATGATAAAGACAATGTAGCAGAGAAGACTGCCGCGCTGGAAAAGGCAACGACCACGTATTGCTATGAAGTGTATGACAGCATGACCAACAAGTTGCTCGGAAGTGTTACAAACGCTGTGACTGGTTTCACTGCTAATCTTGGTTATGGTTATAGAATTACTTCGTCAGATTGGCTCGACAATCAGTCTCGCAACTATACTATTCGCGTCAAGGTCAGACTTTCTGGTGAAGACGAATGTGGGGATTTCAGTGACCCTATTCCTCTTTGGTGCAAAGAAAAACCAATATTGAGCTTCGACGGGCTTTCTTCTAATACGGAAAATATTATCCCTACTTCCTCAATTTTGTTTCTGTTATCGTATCAGTATGTAACTGTACAGGGTGAAACATTAAGTACCTACCAGTATCATCTATACGATGAAAGTAAGAATTTGATTAAAGAATCTGCAGTATTCTATGGAGCTGTAGGAGCGTCTTTTACAGTGAACGGTTTGGATAATCGAACTGTGTTTTATATTCGCGGAACCGGCACAACTCGTAACGGTTATTCTTTGGATACTGGCTTTATTCAGTTCGAAACAAAATATTATGCGAGCGCAGAAGGAGGCACTTTTTTACAGTGTAAGAATAAATTAAGTGACGGATATGTTGCTATTTCAAGCCATCTCGCTGATATTTCTGGAATAACAAAAGACCAGATTTCTTATGTAACATCATCTGGTGGTTATGCTGTGGATTTGACTCATGGTGAAAAAGTCACGTTCGATATTCCGTATCAAATGGAGTTCTATAATGTCAAAGACTATGCGATGGCATTCAAGGTTCGTCCTGTTATTCGAAAAAATATTGTAGAATTCTCGTTCGATCAGGATGGAATGATATATAGAGGCGTTATTTCCACTAATATTCGAGCTTTTTCTAAACTTCCTTACGAAAGCTATCTTCCCGCCAACCAGTCCGAATATTTTTATGCTATGCTGAAAATCATTCGCGAGGATGGCGGTTTTGCATATTCCGACGTTTATTTTATTGACAGTAACTACATGAAACGAACCAGTATGGACGTGCTGATTTGCCTACAGCATAAAGATAATGCTTATGATATTACGATTAGGGAGGTGGAAGAATGAACTTTCTAGGATACGATTTGTTCGGAACTGGCTCTGACGCCTCCCCTTGTGCTGGGAATCCTTCTCTGGCAGGGTTTGTGATTCAAAATGGTATTTACGACGGTGTCTATCTTTCAGGATCTCCTGACGAGTTCTCTACCTTTTATGATTCCGGTATGAAATGGACGGAAGATACTTTGCTCTTTGCTGATTTTAATCAAAAAACTCTTGGTGGCTCCAACTTTGAATATGGCTCGGATCTGCACGAAATCAAGTTGAAGCGCCGCGAAATCGGGGCAGATCAAAAACCGTGGGTCTTGCTTTATGAGCAGCTTGCCGGACATGGAAACATCAATTTTGTTTACAACGATTATTTTGCACGTGGGCGAGAAACAGAGTACGAGTACGCTTTAGTACCCGTTCTTAGTGATGGAACAGAGCTCCCATATATCAAGACAACTGTTCAAAGTAAATTTTATGGAGCTATCATCACAGATGGAACTGTAAGTTATCATATTTTGCTCGACCCTTCAATCACTGAAACCGATCGAAATCGTCAATCATCTGTTGTGACAACCTTAAATCGTAAATATCCATTCGTATTTTTCGGAGGCAAATCAAACTACACTTCAGGCTCTTTTTCTGGTACAGCTATTCGGTATCTAAAAAATGATACTTTCGATGTGGCGCATAGTCATTGGTATCGTGAAGATATGATTGATTGGCTCACGAATGGCGGTACTAAGATTTTGAAAATTGAAGATGGCCGCATCTGGATGATTGCTATTGATGGCAACGTCAAATCTTCGAATTCTGAACATCCTGACAAGGTTACTTTAAGCTTTGACTTTACGGAGGTTGGAAGCGTTAACGATGACAATGATATGCTAAATAATGGTTTTGTGAACGTGATGACAGGTAGAACCGGAGAAGAAACCTACAATATCACGAACAATTTCTACTATGTCGATTCAGACAACACGGACACTACCATTTTCGAAGGTAAACCATATACCGCTACTCTTTCTCCTGTTGAAGACTACGAAATCAGTGGCGTTGTTGTTTTTATGGGCGGCTTAAATGTCACAAACACGACTTATATTAAGCGTACTGATGAATCTACCGGTAAAGTAAGTCACGAAATCAATATTCCTTCTGTTTATGGCAATGTCACAATTATCGCATCTGCAACCCGAGTTCGCATTATTGCTCAAAGCTTTAGTCTAACTGAGAGCAAATTTACGCTCAGTGTTGGCAACAATCACAAGTTAGAGTATACAACTTATCCATCAGGTGCTTCTCAGAATGTTGTCATATGGAAGAGCGCGGATACGAAAATTGCGACTGTCACTGATAAAGGCGTGGTTGAAGGAGTTTCCCCGGGGTCTACAACAATTACTGCGACTATGGACAATTTGATTGCCACATGTTCTGTAGTTGTTACGACATCATAACGATAGATGGAGGTGTGCCATGAAAAACTATACTCCTTCACAAGCAGAGCTCGCATTGCTTAAAACACGTGTTAAACATCTCTATTGTAAGATAGAATTACTGGATACTGATATGAATCTTCTAAATTCACTTGAAGGTTTGACTGTTGATGGTTCTATCTCTATCGATTCGGACGCAGATATTCGACGGACCTTTTCTGCTTCTATATATCTGGAGGGGAATAAAGACATTTCTTCTATGCTCGGAGATGAATAGGCCAATAAATATGTAAGGCTTTATATCGGTATGGAGTCAGTTAACAGTAAATTGTACTGGTATTCTCAAGGAGTGTACGCTTTCAATCAGAACGGTTTCAAATACAGCAGCACTGAACATATCCTTAGTATTTCATGCGTAGACCTAGTCGCAAAGCTCGATGGAACGCTTGGCGGTACTTTAACAGGCCAGAAAACAAAAATACCTGTTGGTTCAGACATTGGTAACGCGATCGCAAAAACATTTCGCTTGAGTGGTATGGAGGATTGCGTCGTTGGATATTGGAACCGGAGTGTTCCGTATGACCTTGAATATGATACTGGTGCGACTATCTGGCAGATACTTACTGAACTGCGTGATTTGTATTATCCATTTGAGATGTATTTTGACGGAACTACATTTATCTGCTCTGAGATTCCTACCGGATATGATGCCTTGACAATTATGAGCGCTTCCGATTTTGAAGATCTCGTCATTTCCGAAGACTGTACATACGATTATTCCCAGATTCGTAATTGTGTCGAGCTGTGGGGAGCGTCAGTTGAATACGATGCTTTTTCTGCGAAAGACAAAACAACTTTTTCTGTTAGTGGCGATACGACTACAGTTACTGCAAACGCAACTTTTACATCTATGGAGGACTCTCCTTCTGAATTGACGGTCGCTTTTACCACTCCCACAACTGGCTTCAAGAAGAACGTAAAAATTCTTGTCTCGCTCCGTTTAACTGTGCAGGCTGCTGATTCAAACGGAAATCTTACAACGTCTACTAAATCATTGAGTTACGGAACATACGATTTGTATGCTCGTAATGTTGACGATCAAGGAAACGATGTCTTGATTGATGGGACAACCATTCCTGAAGACACTGTGATTGTCGTTAAATATGATTCTAATACTAAGCACTTTTATTATCAGGGGGAACAACAAATCCACGTTATGGTCAAGCTTGTTGATAAGGAACCCACTGATGAAGAGAAGGAAAAGGATAAAGAAGCTGAAAATTGCAAGTACATTCGATATGTTTGCTTGTCAAACGCAGCGGATGTTGATTGGATAAATAGTTCTCGGTTTACTATTGAAAAGCTTGGGCGGCGCAATGAGATTCTGAGCGGAGAAGACTACGAAAATTATACGACTAATGAATCTGCCATGAACTGTGCTGAGTACAAACACTGGACTCTTAGCCGTTTGACTGATAACGTAACTGTAGAATGCGTACTGATTCCATGGTTAGATGTTAATCAGAAAATTTCGTATACTCCCAAATATATCAATACCGGAAATCAGCCCGTCGATTTTTTAATTAAGAAAATAGATATTTCGCTGGGAGATGGTACTATGACGGTTACTATGAGCCGTTATTGGCCCTATTATCCTTATATTGTCAAAAACAAATATTGATTGGAGGGAAAATTTTGAGTGATTGGATTTTAAACGAAGACGGGAAATATGCCGACCTTGAGTACACAAACTTTCCAGCAAGCTGTGATAATTGGACGAACTCTGAGGATATTTCTTCTAGTTTGATCGGCGCGGCAAATCAATATCGTGCTGCGATGGAAAATGGCAATTACACTAACGCACAAGCTGTACTGAATTCAAATCCTCGTCTCCGAAATGCATTGATAAATGCCGACACTATCAATCGTTTGAAGCATTCTATTATGGCTGTAGAGCGAATGTTCACAAGTACGATAGAGTCGTATATTAAAAGATTTACAGATGCTGCCAAGAACAGTGCGGATAAAGCTAAAGAATCAGAGGTTGCGGCTAAAGCGAGCAGTGATATTGCCAGTCAGAAGCGCGATGAAAGTCTGCAGATTGTAGAAGACTTAAAAACACTGAAAGGGACTTTGCCCACTGACTTTACAGATTATGCTGATGATATTGCTGACGCCAGAAATTATATTGATGAAACAATTCAAACTCACAATACAGACGAACATTCTCATGCAGATATTCGTGCTTCTGTCGAAGAGCTAAGAACAACTACCGAGAGTCATAAACATGACGCTGCCGACATTCAGTCTGGTATTATTCCGATTGAACATGGCGGTACGGGTGGTGATACAGCAATCAAAGCCTGCATCAACCTTGGAGCTCTTCCCCTTTCTGGCGGAATTATGAACGGTACGTTATTTTTCGGCTCTACTAATTATTACGTCAATAATTCTGGTGTGGCTATTTTTAGCAAAGCATACGGCGCTGTTTATAATGACTACGCAGAGCTTTTCCCGCGTGGTGGGACAACTCAGCCGGGCGATATTATTGCTCTTGACACAGATAGTCAGACGGAGCGGTATGTCCGAGCTGACGACACTTCTAAACGAGTGGTTGGTGTTCACACGGATGAATACGCAATGCTCATTGGTGGAGATTTACCGAACAATGGTTCCTCTCTGGACAACTATAATATCGATAAATATATTCCGGTATCTCTCGCTGGCCGTGTGCGCGTGCGAGTGATTGGTAAGGTCAAAACCGGTGATTTGATTGTTCCTTCTAAGGTTCCCGGGATTGGTCGTGCTGTTGAGGTCGGGGAGATTGTCTCACCGGATATTGTTGTTGGTTACGCAGTAGAGGGCGATGATTTATTCTGTGAGCGTCGCATTCGTGTGCGAGTAAAGGGGTGATTTTTATGGCTGAACAGGGTGGACTGATTAGTCCAGAAGATTTTACTTCGTTAAAAAAGCTCATCAACACTGAAATTACTCGTCGTTCTAACGCGAATAGTTCAGGTTCTATTTCTACATACAAGGGAACATCGTGGCAGTTTTCTGAAACTCCGGCGAATGGAAAATTTATCACATACGAGCATATTCAGAAAATCACGACTCCATTGAATGCTATCGATGGAAACACCCCAACTCCTGACAAAGAATCTTTGGTTTATGCACAAACGCTGAAAGACTGCCTTGTTAAAATCAATGATTTATCGTCTAAGAGTTTAACCGGATCTTCCAGTGGTTGCCGTTCTAGTTGCACAGGATTGTGTTCTTCTGCTTGTTATTCTGGATGTTCTGGTTGTAGTGGAGGTTGCTCCGGAACTTGCAAAGGAAGCTGTGACACAGGTTGCAGTGGCGGTTGTGACGGATGCTCTGGAAGTTGTGATGGAAGCTGTACCGGAAGCTGTACTGCCAGTTGCACTGGCAGTTGCGAGGGTTGTTCTGGCAGTTGTCGGGGGTGGTGTAAAGGAAGTTGTGGAGTTAAGTCCAATTAAGGAGGGAGAAAATGGGAAGAGATAAAACTGTTTTTATAAAATGCCCCTCTACAGATTCCGAATATAGAAAGAATCTCGTGCTTTTTGATTTTCTTCAAATGATGCCGATTCCAGAAGGCGGGTTCTCTGCCCCCTATGAGTCAAATCCTCAAAAATTCACCTTCCAATTTTGGATTGGATATTTGTCTTGTCTTCAGAACCCAAGTTTAGAGGAATATTCATTTTCTCGGTGGCTGAATTATGTAAAATCCATTGTTAACCTTATATCAAAAAGCTGTGATTATTCTTTAACCACCTCTGAGAAGATTCTATACTCTTATGTTATCGCTGTCCGTGTATATCCTAATGCACAAAAATATATTGCCAATACTAGTATAATCTCTGACAGTAAGCTAGAAAAAATTCTTAATGTGCCGCTCGAAAGTGACGAGCAAAAGTGGGCCATGTATATCGTGGCAAACACGGTTTTGGCTTCACTTGAACTTGAAGAAAATTTTCGAGTACATTATTTTATTGAATTCATGAGTAAGATGCGAGATCTTGAAAATGGGTTTCCTGAACTTGAAAAGAAGTTTGATAATTATCGCATAGGAAGGGGGCTATATGAAGAAGACTCTTAAATTAACCGAGAAGGATTCTATGTTGATTGAACGACTGTTTTATATAAACAAGAGCTATGAGTCTCTGCTCTCGGTCATCTCAAGAAAATATTTTGAAGAAAATTCTAGCGACTACCGCGAGATGATTGAATATTATCGTTCGCTTTATCAAAAAGCAAATATCGAATTTACATATACAAAAAATACATTGTTTGAAAGTTTGCTTGGATTTATTCCTTCTTATTACGAATTCGATTTTTATAAGCAGGAGGTGGTGTGTGAATGGTAAGCAGTTTTACCCCCACAGACGACTATGCCGAACGCATTCGTAAACTCTTTCCTTCTACTAACGGATACAACGAGCAAACCGCCCGCAATATAACATTCCAGGTGACAGGAAGCTGCAATTTGAGATGTTCTTATTGTTACGAACATTGCAAAAGTTGTTCCGTAATGACACTTGATACTGGAAAGAAAATCATTGATTACCTACTCGACTTATATGAGCGCAACGAAGAAGATTTCATTACACAGAGAACAAAAGCTCTTGTTTTAGATTTTATCGGTGGTGAACCACTACTGGAAGCCAATCTGATCGAGCAGATCTGTGACTATTTTTATGAACAATGTTGGTTGCGAAAAAATCCGCTGGCTGTTCTGTCCCGTATTAGTTTTACCACGAATGGACAGGCATGGTTTACACCCGAAGCCCAGCATCTCATTAAAAAATATCATGACATTATGAGTGTCACTGTTTCTATTGATGGAATCCAAGAATTGCATGACGCTTTTCGCGTTGACGTAAATGGCGTCGGGTCTTTTTCTAAGGCGTATGCGGCATTTCAGGATGCAAAAAAGTATGGCTGGTATAATTCGAAAATGACATTTGTGCCTGATTCTGTTAAGTATATTTGCCCCAGCGTAAAGATGATGATTAACGAGGGCTGTAAAATCATTCACTGCAACTTCGCATATGAGCCAGTCTATACAAAAGAGGATGCTTCGAATATTTATTTCGCGCTGAAAGAACTGTCTGATTGGCTCGTCGAGGATAAGAGTGATGTTTATATTACAATGTTAAATGATGATACCGGACATCCTATGGCTCCAGGTGACAACCAAAATTACTGTGGCGGCACTGGCTCGATGCTTTCTTTTGCTCCTGATGGAAAAGCTTATCCATGTATTCGATACGCTCCTATTTCGGTCGGCAAAGAGAAGTCTGCGCCGATGTGTCTCGGCGATTGCTTTGATGGACTGTATAAGACAAAACACCAACAGGATACTAAAGCCATGTTGGATGCTATCACACGCGAAAGTCAGTCAACAAAAGAGTGCTTCGAATGCCCCGTAGCTATGGGCTGTGGCGGCTGTTCTGGCTACAACTACGAATGCTTCGGTACTCCGAATCATCGCAGTACAAATATTTGTCTAGCACACAAGGGTCGTGTTCTTGCCTCGTACTATTACGCAAACAAAAGATTTGTCGAACTTGGAGACGTTGAGCCGCGCGTGATTTATATGCCATATAACGAAGTAGTCGATATTCTTGATGAAAAATCGGCTGCCGAACTTTTCGAGTTACAAAAAGCAGCTGCTATAAAAATGAGAAAGGAGGAATAAAATGACCACTACACAAGAAGATTACATGAGACGTCTTGCTAATATTCAAAATATGGGCGGCGTTTCTGTGTTATCAATCAATACCAAGAAAGAGCCTCGTTTTGTTATCAACGCTGATACTCGTGCCATTACGATTCCTGTGGCATTTAAGTTTCTTGGTGTTAAAGGGGATCATAATGCAGAGACCATTTTCTTCGAGATTGACCGTTATTTCGACGACCATGATCTAAGTGAAGAGACTTGTATCGTCCAGTACAAAATGGTGGGATCTACTGGAGTTGAACTTGGCGAAGGATTCTTCCCTGTTACTCAGATTGATATTACAACCATTCCCGGAAAAATAATTTTTGGCTGGACAATCCGAAATACTGTGACAGCCGAGGCAGCTACGGTATCTTTTTCTGTTCGATTCTATAGCATTGAAAGTATCGGAAATATTTCGACCTTTAAATACAACTTTAATACACTAGAGGCGTCCTTGCCTGTTCTTGACACGCTCAATACTAGTAATTCCTCTCCTATTTATAAAGCTGAAGAAGTGGAATCAATAACGGTAAAATTTGATTCAGCCGTAAAATCAGCCGAATCCAGTGCTAAAATATCTTCTCAATATGCTGATATTGCCGCAACAAACGCTACAAACGCTATTGATGCTGCAAAGGCAGCCGCTGATAAATTACAAGAATTGAAGGATGGTATCGTCAATGGCGACTTCAAAGGCGATAAAGGTGACGCTGGCCCGGGATTTACGGACACAGCCAAAACCCTTATACTTACCCTGTTTGAGGGTGCGGCAGCAGGAAACAGCTCTATGCAGACTACACTGGAGGCCCTGCGTAGAGAGTGGGGTAGCGAACCGGCGACCTGATCGCCAACCCGGGCATCTGGTACGATGACGAGGAGGTTGACAATGGATTATTTTGATAGTGGCTAACTCCACTATTTATTATAATGTGTTATGCGCTCATCCTATGCAGCGATGGGCGCTTATTTTATTGGAGGTGTTTATGAACCTTATCTATTCAAATGAAGGTTTCAAGGCTACTAAATTTTCAGAGTCGCAGGTATACAGTCTTGATGAGATCACCTTCTTCCTTGATAAAAAATATGTCAAACTGCGGCTCTATCTGATTCTGAAAGACCAGAAAAATCATCTGGATATCGTTGGGCTCAAGCAGGTCAACAGCACAAGTACCAACTATTACAACTACGAGTGCGACATGGCAACTCCTGTCAAGATTTGTGATGGTCCCTGTTCTGTTAGCATTATGGGTATTGACCCTGCCACAGAAACTATTGCTTTGTCAACCGGCTGCTTTGCACTGAATATCAAAAATGACATCTATAATTTCAAGGCTCAAATCGCCATGCTTGAAGAATTTAATCGGAATGCAGCGGACATCTATAATAAGACACTCGCTCTTTATCAGGGTGTAGTGCAGATGTCAGAAGTCAATGTTCAGATGCTGAAGGAGGTCGATAATTCATGATCACTTCTTCTCATGAATACATGCAGCGCCTACAAGACATCCAGAATCAAGACAACCTAAAAGAACTTGTGATGCTCCCTTCTGACGAGCCAAGATTTATTATCGACGCTAATAGCAGAACCATAAGCATCCCTGATGATTTTTCATTTTTAAGTGTCGTAAATGACCATGGCGCTGAAACGGTCTATTTCGAAATCGACCGTTATTTTGACCAGCATGATTTGAGTGACGAGATATGTGTTATCCAGTTCAGATCCATTGGCCCAAATGGTGATGTAAACGAGGGCTTCTTCCCTATCACTAAGGTGGATATTGATACTGTTCCAGGAAAGATACTTTTTGGCTGGACTGTTTTAAGCGATGCCACCAAATATGCCGGTGATTTAGTGTTCTCAGTACGGTTTTATAGTATCGAAACCGAAAATGACGAGCCGAAATTTGCTTACGATTTCAACACTGTTCCTGCTACATTGCCCATCAAGAATAGTCTGAATACTACCGGAGAAGGAGCGCCAGTTGACCCCACCGCTGTTGAAACAATGATTTCACGATTCGCGGACATCGAGCGAAGAGCGAATGACAGTATTGCGAATACAGCAGCAAGTCGGGATGCGGCGGCAGTAAGTGCCAAGAATGCCGCTACCTCAGAAAGTAATGCACAGACTTACATGAATGATGCTCAAACGGCTATGAATACTGCTCGTGAGCACCGAGATGCTGCGGCTGATAGTAAAACCGCTGCCAAAACAAGTGAAACTGCTGCTAAAGCATCAGAAGCCGCATCCGCCAAAAGTGCTGCTGAAGCATTGGACTCCTTGAGAGAAGCGCAAGAGGCTGCCGAAAAAGCCGACCAAACTATCGCCACAAAAGGATGGATTTGGCTGGATGATAACAACGATAGCGGAATTTTGACCCTGTATGTCGCAGACAGTGTCGCTGATAATGTAACCATGCGTGACGATGGACATGGGAATCTGGAGGTGGTGTTGTCTTGAAAAATTATAGAGAAGTCGTTATCGGTCCCTATAGCGCCTATCAGATTGCCGTAAAGCACGGGTTTGAAGGCACTGAAGAAGACTGGATCAAATCTGTAGAGCGAGAACGATTGGCTGCAGAGGCGGCTGCTGAAAAGGCAAAAAAAGTAATTGCGGCAGATCCGACGCTCACTATTTCCGGCGCTCCGGCGGACGCTAAGATAACTGGTCAGAAATTCGATGAGCGGTATACCAAAACTGAGGTTGATCGTGAATTTGGCAACCGGTATACCAAGACAGAAGTAGATGACAAAATCGCGAATATTGTGAGTGACAAAACGCTGAATGTGGAAGGCGGGTTTGCTGATTCTAAAACGGTGGGCGACATTATTTATCCAAAGGTAACCGTATCCACCGATGCTGGAAGTAACTTGAAATTCTCATGTGGTGATATTGTTATAAATACTACGGTGGGCGATACTGGAGAAGTCATTGTTAAATTACCTCGGGCTGGAAGATGGGATATTAAAGCAACTCTTGATGATGACTGGCTTGAAAAAAGCATCAATGTCGAACTCGGGAAAGACTATGATGTTCCGATGGGGTATTTGACTATCGAAGGCGTATGTTGGAACTATGATAACAGTTCTACCGCTTGTACTCGTTTGACCAGTGCTAATGACCCCAACAATTTGGTCAACATAGATATTACGACAGAGCCGTCCCCTGCCGTGGGGGCTGACGGTGGAAGCAGTCCGTTTGACTTATATATGCCTTGGAGAAAGATGGAAGAGTACAATATCGTTTCTGGTAAAATTGGTCCCAAATTTGGAGAGGATGGGTTTACTCGTTCAGATGCAGATGTGGTGGTGTTTATTCCTGAGTTTTATTATAAAATCATTGACGATGCAACTGGAAAGAAGCGTTACTTCTACGTCGCCAGCAAGGAAAAAAGCGGCTTCGAAAAGCATCCTGGGTCTGGTCGATATGTTGGGCGATATAACACTGATAGTAATAGCACTTCTTGCACAGGAAAAGCTCCAGTGGTAAGTATCACTAGAGCTACTGCACGAAATAACTCCAAAAATAAAGGCGCTGGTTGGTACGAATATGACTACGCGAGTTGGTGCGCTATTGGGTTACTCTATATTGTAGAATATGCAGATTGGGACAGCCAGAGCAAAATCGGCAAGGGTAACACTAGTAGCAGCGCGGCGATTTCATCCGGTGGCACTGATAGCATGATATTTCATACTGGCAGAGCTTCCGGGACGGATGGCGCAACTGCAGTTCAATACAGATATATCGAAAATCCGTGGGGCAACGTCCTTGACTGGGTGGACGGAGTAAACTTCAGCAACAATACGGTCTATGTTTGCACTGACCCAACCAAGTATGCCGATGATATCTCCACTGGATACACCGATGCAGGCACCAGAACCACTTCCAGCGGATGCATCAGCGCTCTCGGAGCGTCCACGACTGCCACGTGGGCTATTTACCCCTTATCAGCTGGAGGTAGCGCGACTACTTACATCCCGGATTACTCGTGGTATTCGAGCGGCTGGACTGTGATGTATGTGGGCGGCAGCTGGAGCTACGGGTCGAATGCGGGCCTATTCTGCTTCTTCGGCTACTACGGCTCGTCCTACACGAACGGAGACGTCGGCGCTCGCCTCCTCTTTGTCCCACCAGACGAATCATCTTCATCATAAAAGGAGGAGTAGTATGAAAGTGACTGCAAGTGTAAAACCAAAAATGCCTTGTACTGCCGAACCTCATCCACAGAAACCCGGTATGGCTCTGGTGCGGCTATTTGCAAATGTGGAGCCGTATGAAGAATCTGTAGATAAGACAACAGTCTCTGGTTGGACATATAACGAATATCAGTTGGTAGTTCCGTGGTATCCTAATCTTGAAAAAGATGTCGCAGCCGCATATGATAGTTGGCTGACGAGCGCAAAAGCTGCTGAAGATGAAAAGGACCAGCTGTCTTTATTGATCGCAGCTCAGAGTGATACGGATAGTATGGTGGTAGACCAAGAATATAGATTGACCCTGCTAGAATTATCAACGTAAAAGAAAGAGGTGTCATGATGGAACTTTATAATGTCTGTGCTCGTCTTATTGACAAAGGAAAAACACAAGGCTTGCGTGAAAAGTTGGATGTTTTCTATGCTGGTGACCGATTGACAAAAGATGAGTATGAAAAGCTATGTGCAATGTTAAACTAACTAACCATCTATGCTTAGTGCAGAAAGGATGTGATTTTCATGGGTAAAGTAATCTCCGTTGGTCCTTATTCAGCATATGGCATAGCCGTAAAACATGGGTATGAGGGTACCGAAGAGGAGTGGATCAGTTCGGTTGAGCGAGACCGTGTAGCCGCCGAAAAAGCCGCAAAAGAAGCCAAAGAGTTTGCGAATGCAGATCCAACTTTAACGATTTCTGGTGCGCCAGCCGACGCCGCCGCTACCGGCCAAGGACTCAATGATCGCTACACTAAAGCGGAAATTGACGATAAATTGAAAAATATCAAAACAGACAAGACCCTGAGTGTCGATGGTGGGTTTGCTGACGCTAAGGCCGTGGGTGATAGATTGACCCCCTTAGAGGGGTTTGCTGGAGGATACCTTGGGATTTGGACGATTGCGTTAAATACAGATGGGTGGATTTCAAAAGAAAATTGGACCGAGCACGTTGATATGGCTGGATATAACTACCAGTGTATTGTAGAGCTTCCAAGCGCAACAGTAGCAACGATTCCCTTTGCTGTTCCAACGCCGGAGACGTTTAGTACTGCTATTACAGCCGGTCTTGCTGGCGTATGCGAGACTAAAAACGGGAGCATTACTTTTTAGAGTGAAACAGTTCCTGAAGGCGTTATCAATTTACAAGTATCATTATTCGGTCCGTCTGTAGATTCGGCGAAAAAAGTTTCGGAGGTCTAATATGTCGCTAGGAATTACAAATTCTCAGTCATTTCTTCCTGGAGAGATGGGGCTGTTGCTTGGCACATTAGACGTTCCGTTTTTTACACGAGAAAAGATTGATAAAATGTGTAAAGCCAATTGTTATCCAAATGGAATACTGGTATATACTGAAACGATTTTTGTTACAACTAGCGGTTCTGCTCAGGTTACATTACCATCGAATGTATCGTATATTAGGCTTCGAATAATATCTTCAACCGTAGCACTATCTACTTTCCCCGCAGAAGGTGCGAAGATTACTCGTGGCACAAGCGTGGCCATTGAGTGTTCTGCAGGAGGTACTGATGATGGACGTCCCATTGTAACATTTAGTTCTGATGGAGTTTTGACTTATCCTCGTTGCACTTCTGATAATGCATATTTCCGAGGACTGATCGAAGGTTACCATTGCTTTGATAGTTAAGGAGGCAATAAATGTTTATTGATCATAAAAAGGGTTTTGTGTTCCCCCCCCCCCCCCTGAATTTTTGGGGTCATCTACTGCGAACGAGGTGTAAGGTATGGCGCTTGGAAGTGTAAATATGGTTAGTTTTGTACCGGCAGAAATTGGTGCGTTGCTTGGAAACACAAGCGTCATCCCCTTTACCAGAGCTGAAATTGAAGCACTAGTAAATAGAAAAGCGTATCCCGATGGGAAATTCGTCCGTTCTGGAGAGGCGCAATTCAGCTATAATAGCGATGGCGTATTGAATTTCCCTGACACTGTGGATTATGTTAAATTAACCCTCAAAAGCTGTTCAGGAAATGTTGCGCCTTATTATAATATTCCCAATGGGACAAAGATAAACAGAGGGGATTCTTACAGCACGGATACTGGTGGTCGTTATTATTGCAACGTTTCTTTTTCGGACAACGGAACTTTGCGTTTCATTGGATATTGCGCAATGTACAAAGCCGATACGGCAATTTATTTTGTCGAAGGTTATCATTACTACTGAGGAGGTAAAACATGGATTGTCTTAGAAATTCTTTCACTAAAATTTTTAGAGGGGGGGGGGGTAAGAATCCTTCTGAGCTGGCGCATTTAAGTGTACGTTCCCGATCGTATCCATTATCTCTGATTATTACAGGGGGTGATATGATATGGCGTTGGGAAGTGTAAGTATTGCCCCTTATACCCGAACTGAGGTGGAGAAGATGCTCAAGCGGGCGATGTACAGTGAAGGAAAGCTGGTATTTACCGGAAGACTCAGCGCGCAATGGAAATACGGAGGTTCTCTCTCCATACCGGAGGAGGTGGACTATGTTGTCGTAGGCGGCATAAAGCTGACGCGGGGCGGGTCCGGTAAAGCCAGCGGACACCCTGACGGCTATGAGAGCGTCACTTCGTATACCACAATAAGCTTTTCCTCCAACACGCTATCCGCAAGCGGCTACTCTCCAAACGATGGCAGCTATATGACCCTCAATGTCGAGGGCTACCATTACTACTAACAATATAAATTTATCTCGAAAGGAGTGATCTTTATGGCTCGTGGAAGCGTTAGCACAAATAACGAAATTCTCACTTACACCAAAGACGAGATCGACCTTCTGATGAAGAATGCGATGTAAAATCGTTCGAATAAAACGATAGGAGATGATAGAAAAATGGCTTTAGGAACCCTTATTATTCATAGCGGGAATCTATTTGGTGTAACGAATGCCAGTATTTTCATGCGTTCTGAAATAAAACAAATGTTAATGCGAAAAGAATTCCCTATAGGAGAAAAAGTGTATACTGGTTCCGATACTTTTTCTTATAATAAAGACGGCGTCTACAATGTTCCAGACACCGTTGACTATGCAATATTAACTTGTACCGCTTGTCATTCCGGTATGGGCACATATCGCCTACTAGACGGTGTGAGAGTAGTGCGTGGCGCAGAGATTCGCGCTGCACTAGATGGGAAAACTCGGTGTGCAGTATTTTTCAATCAATCTGGCGAACTAAGGACAGTCGGTTATAATAGCAGCTATAAAACACGCACCGCCACCTATAGAGTGGATGGCTATCATTATTATTAAACGAAACACTAATCTTACTCATAAGGAGGTGATTTTCGATTGAAAACAAATGCCGATGAATACATGAAACGGCTTGCCGATATACAAAATCAGTTCAACTCCCCTTCTCTGGTTATGCTTCCAGGAGACGAGCCTCGTTTTATCATTGACGCAAACGAGCGCACGATTTCTATTCCAGATGGCTTTACTTTTCTTGGTGTCTTAAACGACCACAATGCAGAAACCGTTTACTTTGAGATCGACCGGTACTATGATCAGACTGATCTTAGTCAGAAAACCTGTATCGTTCAATACGAATCCAAGACAAACAAGCACGGTGGATTTTATCCTGTCACAAAATTGGATATCACAACCGTGCCTGGCAAGATCATTTTTGGATGGGAAGTTCAGAACGATGCAACATCTTGTCCCGGAGACCTTGAATTTTCGGTAAGATTTTACTCCACAAAACAGGACGACGACAAGATTATTTTTAGTTATAACTTTAACACAGAGATTGCTGTATTGCCGGTCAAAGGCGGGCTAGATACTATGGAAGAGGCTGTACAGATTGAATCTGGAGAAGTGCAAACTCTGACCGATAAGTTCACTGGGCTCTTAAAATATGCCAAAGAGGTTCAGGAGCGTGTTGAGAGCGTAGATATTGTAACTTTAGACGCAATCAATGCAGCTAATACCGCAACTCAAAAAGCCAGTGAAGCAGCATCCAGCGAAGCTATTGCCACGGAAAAGGCAAATGCCGCTATTAGTTGCGAGCAGATTGTTGTTGCGAGCAAAGAAGCAGCTGCGGCCTCAGAACAAAAATCCAAGACTAGCGAACAAAACGCACGAAGCTCTGAAAAAAACGCCGCCAAAAGCGAGGCATCTGCTATTTCTAGTGCCGAAAAGGCCAAAGCCAGCGAAACTAATGCAGCGGCCAGCGAGACTAGCGCCGCAACCAGTGCTGCTAGTGCGAAGGAAAGTGCAGACAAAGCGCTTTCTGTAGCCTCACCGCCTGATAAAACGCTAACTCAAGAGAATGTCCCTGCAGAAGCCAAGACGACTGGTGACGCCCTGAAGGATCGTTATACCAAGTCAGAGGCAGATGCGAAATTTTCTTTGAACCCTGCCACAGCAGATACTCTTGGTGGGGTGAAAATTGGCACAAACCTTACTATCTCCGAAGATGGCACATTGAATGGTCCTACCTTGCTGGCATTCCAGTGGGGTACTACTGCTCCAACAACTCTGCCTGAAGGGACGGTATATATCCAGTACAGTACATAAGGAGGTGGTGTGATGAGTATCTATGTCGGAATCGCCACTACTTCAGTTACTATCACCGAATCAAATGTCTCTAAGTATTTTACATCTTCTAACGGGTCATACACTTTTGTATAGAGTGGCGGAACCCTCGAAAACAACAACAAAAACCAAAATTCGACGGCTGCAACAATTACATTAACCGCAAATCAAACATCTTCCATTAGATTTGACTATGGATGGGGTTCTGAGAGAAACTATGATAAATTTACTATCGTAGTGGCAGGGACAACTGTGATAAGCTCTGTTAGCGGGACGGGCTCTAATTCTTAGAGTGGAACGATTTCTAAAGGACAAACAATTTCCATGACCTATTCTAAAGACAGTTCAAACAGCACTAATGGTGATTTTGCACATATTTATAATGTTGTTTTAAGCGGCCTTCCAAGTGCAATTGTTCCTACAGCAGCCGAAAAATTGTATTTCGGACTTCCAGAAGGTGGGGGCAACGTGGTAGTACAAAAAGCTTATATCGGCGATTCAACCAATACTCCGCGATTGTGGTATAGTGCCACATAAAAAGAAAGAAGCCCTCGGCTTTTGGCCAAGGACCTCTTCCCCACACACATATTAGAGTAGGTAACACATAATTTGCTCGACGAAAGTAAATCATGCTGTAGCACCACTATATCATGATGTGTGAAATTTGTCAACATAAAAAGAATCGAGGTGATTAAAATCGTATGGACGAATTATTGAATTTTATCCTAAATCATCTCGGCTCAGTAATGGCCGGGAGCAGCGGACTGATCGCCGTTGTTATGTCAGTGATACAAGTCTCTAAAATCGAGATCAATCCGTGGTCTTAGGTGGCCACTCACATTGGAAACGCCCTGAATGCCGGTGTGATGAACGAGATTAAGGAAACCAAATCCGAGCTCAAAGATATTCGCTCCGAGCAAGAAGAGACTCGTAAAAAGCTAGACAATCACATCGAAAAGGGTGAAGAAACCAAAGCTGACGGTTATCGTAGTCAGGTGCTGCGCTTTAATAATGAGCTTGTTCGCGGGCTTGGCCACACCGAAGAAGACTTTGATGACATCCTTGATGTTATTGGGAAGTATGAAGATTATTGTAAGACCCATTCCAACTACAAAAACAACAAGATGCCCTTCGCCATCAAGAACGTGGGGCGCGTATATGACGAAATGCTACGCACTAATGGTTTTTTGAAACCAAAAGAATAAGATCACGTGATCCATGACCTCGAACGATGTGTTCGGGGTCTTTTATTTTTATCAGGAGGTATATTATGATGGACTTTTTCAATCAGGTTGTTGCTACTATTGCCCAGCTGGTCGTCGCAGGTGCTGGCACCGCTTTTATGGTCTATGGTATCCCCTATCTCAAGAAAATTGGCGTCTATAAGCTTGTCCAGATGACTGTTCGTGCCGCTGAGAAGGTCGGCGCAACTGGTGTTATCAAGAAAGCTGACAAGAAGAAGTATGTTATCGCTGCTCTTGAGAAGATGGGTGTTAAGATCACTCCGACTATCGACATGATGATTGAGGCTGCCGTCAAGGAGCTGGACATTCAGAATGAGAAAATCGAGAATGAGTTGAAGAAGAATTGAGGTGCGCCGCATGGCAGTAAATACATACTCAATGAAGAAAGATTGGAACAAAAAGGTGTCGGCTCATTTTTCCGTCTATGAGTTCGCCTGCTCTGACCACAGCGATACTGTTCTAATCGATACAGAACTTATCTACATTCTTGAACAGGTGCGAGCCCATTTTGGCAAGCCTGTCCATATCAACTCCGGCTACCGCTCCCCTTCTTATAATATTTCCATCGGCGGCAGTCCTCGCAGTCAGCATTGTTTGGGTACGGCAGCGGATATCACCATCAAGGGTGTTGACCCGATTCGGATTGCGCTATATTTGGCTTCCATGCCTTATTTCCAGAAGCGAGGCGGCATCGGCTATTACAGTCGAGTGCAGCTAACAGGAGGCTTTGTTCATGTTGATGTGCGGAGCTGGAAGTCTCGCTGGATCAGTAAGGTTGGCACTGCATATGCATCAGTAAGTAAAATTATGCCTACAATTCGTCAAGGCGCGAAAGATTGCACTGGCGGCATCTCGTATACAGTCACCGTACTGCAGCGGCATCTGGGCGTAAAAGCGGACGGTATCTTTGGAGCAGGCACTAAGACAAAACTGATGGAATGGCAAAAGGCGCATGGCTTGAGTGCTGACGGTATCTGTGGGCCAGCCACATGGGGTTCGTTTTGATGGAACATCAGAATACTCTTCGTGTAGGAGATAAAATCAAATTAGACGGAATACTATATTCAAACAGCCAGACACATTGCGGGATGCGCCGCTCTGGTGAGTGGTTTATTTATGATGGAAAACTTGTCAATGGACGGTATCGAGTAACAAATCTTGAAAGTCGTATTGGCAAGTATCCAATCTCAGTGAATGTGTCAGGCTATGTTGAACCAAGCGATATTGAGCTGATATAAAACGAATGGGGTATCAATCCTTAATTGGACTGGTACCCCATTTTTTAGCATTTACTTCTTTTCTGCGTAACTACAGAAATCGTCAGGTTTAGTATATACAGGCGCTGCATCATCTTGTGTAAAGTGGGCACAACTGCACAGATTCCCATGTTTGTCCCATGCGTTCCAAAGATCGCAGTCCTTACAACAAATCACTTCTATTTTATTCATTTTATTTCCTCTGTCAGCCATTCTTTCCAGCCGCTTACGGTTTGCGGGCAATTGTCCTGTTGGGCGACAATTTCATTTAACGCCGCAGCAAGTTCTTCATCGCTCATTTCGCGGATGGCTTGTGCTTTATTGTTAGCAGCCGGGTGCTTATGGAATATAAATGCGAGTGCGATATCTAGTATTTTGGGATTATTCATTGGAGTTGTCATCTCCTAATATTTCATTGATTTTTTCTAACCGAGCAAGAAGTTTTTCTTTGACAATATTATATCACAGGCTGTATGCGATAGCAAACAAAAAGGCGCAGGTTGCCCCACGCCTTGTAATGATGCGTCATCTGACACATCGGTTCAAATGCGATTTTCAATTTTAATGCTGCTTATGTAATGGCGTCACTAGGACGCCGGGACTGCTATGTCACATCAGAGCTCTTACGATTAAGACTCAAAATCGGATTCGACTACGGTGCTAGTGGCGTAAAATTCAAATTGGTGTCAAAGTGGTGTAAAACGATTCCGAAATAGATGATTTTAGTCGTAATATCGATGTTTTTCAACCATTGAGCAAAATTAGGTATATTATACCCGATTTTTCCAAGATTCTCAAGCCTTGTTCCATTCCTTTTTTTCAGAGAATGTTACAAATTTGGCAAAAAGAGCGGAAATTTCAGGCATGATGCTCACTTGTGTTTCTTCCCTGCGGCAGCCTTGTTCCCGCCCACAGGACCCCGGGGACGGCGGGCAGCAGCCTTGGACTGCAAAGCGGCCGAGCGGGTCTGGGCGCGGCCCTTGGCGGCTGCGGCGCGCAGGCCGTTCACCTCTGCCTTGGTCAGCTCGCGGTACTTGCCGGGCTGGAGCATTCCCAGCTTGACGACGCCCTCGGCGTTCCGCTTCAGACGGATGACCTCGAGGCCCACGGCCTCGCACATCCGGCGGATCTCGCGGTTCTTGCCCTCTTTCAGGGTCATCTCCATGACGGTGCGGCCCGGCTCGTCGGTGACGACGTTGATGGCGCAGGGCAGGGTCTTGGTGCCGTCGTCCAGCACGACGCCGGAGCTGAGCTTCAGGATCTGTGCCTCATCGGCCCGGGGCTGGACGGTGACGCGGTAGAGCTTGGAGATGCCGCCGGACGGATGGGTGACAGCCTGTGCGAAAGCGCCGTCGTTGGTCATCAGCAGCAGGCCCTCGCTGTCCTTGTCGAGACGGCCCACGGGGTACAGGCGGGCCGGGATGTCGGCCACCAGCTCCATCACCGTCTTGCGGCCCAGCTCGTCGCTGGCGGTGGTGACATAGCCGCGGGGCTTGTACAGAGCCAGATAGTACATCTGCTGGTTCTTCTGGATATAGATGCGCTCGTCGTCCACATGGAGGACGTCGCGGTTGGGGTCCATCTTGTCGCCCACCTTCACGGGGTGGCCGTTGACCTTCACGCGGCCCTCGGCGATGATCTGCTCGGCGGCGCGGCGGGAGCACAGGCCCTGCTCGCTCATGATTTTCTGAATACGTTCTTCTGCCATGATAAAATCTCCTTGTGCGCCTCCCGGCGCTCAAATGCACACCCTCTCCCCTTTTCAGGTTCCGGTGCGCGGTATCAAAACTGCGGGTCGGAAGTCCGCAGTTACGGCGTAAGTTCACTCCCTCAGTCATCGCTGCGCGATGACAGCTCCCTCGGCGAGGGAGCCTCTGGCGAAGAGGGAGAGCTTTGCGGAATGCCAAGGCCTCCCTCTTTGAGGGAGGTGGCACGGCGTGAGCCGTGACGGAAGGAGTCGTTACTGCTCCGCAGGCGCAGCGGCGTCCTTCTTTTCCTCTTTCTTCAGCAGAGCGCTGACCTTGTCCACCAGCTCGGGCAGCATGGTCAGGGCGCGGTCAATGGTGTTGGAGCCGTCGGACAGCTGGATGGTGCGCACGCAGCCGTCCTTCACCACCAGAAAAGCCACCGGCTGGATGTTGACGCCCGCGCCGGAACCGCCGCCGAACAGGTCCTTGTTGGCGGCATTCTTGCCGTCGAAGTCGGTGCCTGCGGAAGCAAAGCCGAAGGAGATGCGGGACACCGGCAGGATGGTGGTGCCGTCGTCGGTCTTGATGGGCTTGCCGATGATGGTGTTGGAATCAGCCATCTGGCGGATCTTGTCCATCGTGACGTTCATTAAACCTTGAATCGGATGCTCAGCCATAAAATCGGCCTCCTACTATTATTTTCCGAGAAAACTCCCTCTGGATAGGAGTATACACCATACGATATTATTGTAACACACTTTATAGGAAGACGTCCAGCACTTTTTCGCGCCAGAACTCATACAAAACGCGCAGAGCGGCTGCAACGATGAAAAGCAGCCTTGCGCTGAGGCGGAACGACACCCGGTCGGCCACCGTCGGCTCGGCACTGCCGAAGTCCGGCAGGATGCGCAGCTCGTCGAAATCGAGGTAGACGAAGCGGTCGATGACGCCGAGGGACGGGTAGAGCCATGCGTTCAGCCTGCCGTAGGCGCGGGCAGCTTCGGCGGGGTCTTCGCCCCGGACGCCGAGGCAGACCCGGATCTTGGTGACGCGCAGCGAGCCGAAGACGGCTTTCGTCAGCCGCCCAGCACCCCGCAGGATGGTCACGAGGATGTTCAGCGTCAGCTTCGCCTTCCCGCGCGGAGCGGTCTCCTTTTTCGGTCTCTTCGCCTCTTTTGCGGCGGCTTTCTTCCGTTTGCGCTCTTCGCGGCGGGCGCGGAACTTCGCTTTCAGCTTTCCCCAGAAGCCTTTCGGTTCTTCGGCTCCGGCGGGCTTTTCCGGCGCAGGCCACTGGAACACCGGCAGGGTGAGCCCAAGCGCACCGGCCCGGACGGTCAGGACGCCGCCCTCCCAGCAGACGTCCGCGCACAGCGGGCAGAGCAGGACGAGGGCCAGCAGCACCAACAGGGTAAGGAGCAGGACGCCTGCGATCTTCAGCAGGGTCAGCAGCAGCCAGCCCAGAGCCATCAGGACTCCCATCATGTCTCCGCCTCCCCTTCCTGTTCTCCGCGCACCGGCGGCAGGTCCGCCAGCGAAGAAAGGCCGAAGCACCGCAGGAAAACGTCCGTGGTGCGGAAGCTCACCGGGTGGCCGGGCAGGTCGAGACGGCCCGCCTCCTCGATGAGGCCCTTCTGCAGCAGGCCGCTGACGCTGGACGAGGAGTCCACGCCGCGCACCTGTTCGATGAAGGCGCGGGAGACGGGCTGGTTGTAGGCGATGACCGTCAGCGTCTCCATGGCCGCCGGGCCGAGAGGCACCGAGCGCCGGGCGTCCAGCAGACGGCGGATGCAGTCGGCCCACTCGGTCCTGGTCGCCAGCTGCCAGCGGGTGTCCAGATGGAGCAGGCAGAGGCCGGAGTCCTCCCGGGCGTAACGGACGCGCAGCTCTTCCAGCGCGGTCTCCACCGCGGTCTGGGGCAGCTGGACGGCGGCGGCAAGCTTATCGGCGCTCACCGGGTCGCCCGCCGCAAAAAGCATCGCCTCTACGGCGGCTTTTATCTGTTTCTGGTTCATTCTTCCTCCTTTGCCCTTTCACGGGGCAGGCGTCCGCGCTGCATGGTCAGCTCTCCCTTGGGGCCGAGGGTGACACGTCCGCCGCGCACCAGTTCCAGCAGGGCCAGAAAGGTAGCCACGTTGGTGCTTCGGCTCTGGCTGCGGGCGAAAAGCTGGCTCATCCGGGCCGCACCGCCCGCGATGAGGCGGCGCAGGATGTACACCACCCGGCTGCTCACCGACACCTGCGGGGCTGTCACCAGCGGCTCAAAGACGGCCTGGGTCGGCATCCGCCGGACAGGCGCACGGCCCATCAGGCTCTCCCAGCAGTCGGCCAGCACCTGGGGCAGATGGTTGAGGGCGTAAGTCTCGTCCCGTTCCAGCTGCATCGGCTGTCGGACGAAGGTAGGCGTCGCCTCCGCAGCGGCGCGGAGGGCAGAGGCCATCCGGCGGCACTGGTCGTACTCGATGAGCTGGCCGGTGAGCTCCTGCTTCATCCGCTCGCCCTCGGTGCTCCGGGGCAGCAGCAGATAGCTCTTCATCTCCACGAGGTGGGCTGCCATCTCGATGAAGGAGCTGGAAATGTCGGGGTCTGCGGCCTGCGCGGCCTCCACGGTGCGGGTGTACTGGTCGATGAGCTCGAGGATGGGGATGTTGTGCAGGTCCATCTTGTGCTTTGACACCAGCGCCAGCAGCAGTTCCAGCGGGCCTTCGAACTCTTCTAAATGGAAGGTAAGCTCCTCCGCCATCAGATCACCGCCCCTGCAGACGCATAGTAGGCCGAGTAGGCGATGGTGTCGATGTACTGAGTGCCATTGTCCAGCAGGTCCCACACCACATTGTTCATCACGCTGAGGGGGCCGTCCAGAAAGCCGCCCCAGACCGCCGCCAGCAGGACGATGAGGATGACCCGCTCATACTTCATCATGCCGAAGTAGATGCGCTCGGGCAGCACAGCCAGCAGGACGCGGCTGCCGTCCAGCGGCGGCACCGGGATGAGGTTGAACACCGCGAGGCTCACATCCAGGTATACTAAGTATTGCAGGAAGAGCGCCAGAAAAATCGTCGCATCGTTGACGGGCGCCCAATAATAGAGCAGCTTCCAGACCACCATCGCAAGGTAGGCCAGGATGAGGTTCGCCGCCGGGCCGGCCAGCGCCGTGAGAGCCATGCCCTGCTTCGGATTTTTGAAGTTGCGGGGGTCGGTGGAGACAGGCTTTGCCCAGCCCACGCCCGCGAACACCATGCAGAGCGTTCCCATCAGATCGAAGTGGCGGAAGGGGTTCAGCGACAGTCTCCCCTGCTGCTTGGCCGTGGGGTCGCCCAGCAGCCATGCGGCCAGCGCGTGGCCCGCCTCGTGGAAAGGGATGACGGTCAGGGCGGCCAGCACCCGTGCGAGGGTATAAAACATTCTTGGGGTCATGGTGTTCTCCTGTTTTCTATAAGATATACGTGTTTATTGTACTATTTTTTTCGCCTTTAGACAAGCGTTTGGGTGTAAACGAAAAAAAGCCGCAAAAAAATCGAAAAGGGACTTGCTTTTTGGCGGCAGTTCTGGTAAAATAGTCAAGCTGATTATTTTGATTCCATACTTCACTGTAGGAGGTGCAAGTACCATGGCTAAGTGTGAATGCTGCGGCAAGGGTGTTACCTTCGGTATCAAGGTCTCCCACTCTCATCGCCGTTCCAACCGTACTTGGAAGCCGAATGTCCGTCGTGTCAAGGCGGTCGTGGAGGGTTCTCCCAAGTATATCTACGCATGCTCCCGTTGCCTGCGCGCTGGCAAAGTCACCCGCGCTGTCTAAGCTGATGCGTATTGCCGGTCACTTTGTCGAGTGGCCGGCTTTTTATTTTATCTTGGAACATGGGAGGAAACAAACGATGGCTCTGCCGAGCGACCCGATCATGCTTTTGAGCGTGGTCAACCTGAAACTGCGCGATTTTTACCCCAGCCTCGACGCCCTCTGCGACGACATGGACGCCGACAGGGACGCCCTGTGCAAGGCACTTTCCGCCGTGGGCTATGCCTACGACGCGGCACGCAATCAATTCATCTGACAGGAGGAGCATTTTCATGATGGAAGGCACTTATTATAAGGAGTGGAGCGCGGTGCTCGACCGCGAGATGGAGTTCAAGGTCTACGGCCACGGCGGTGTGCCGGTGCTGGCACTGCCCGCCCGGGGCGGCCGCTTCTACGACTGGGAGAACAACGGGATGCCCGACGCAGCGGCCCGTCTGCTGCACGAGGGCAAAATCCAGCTCTTCTGCGCCGACAGCATCGACGGCGAGAGCCTGCTGGCGGGCAATGAGTCTCCCCGCCGCCGGGCCGAGATGCAGGAGAAGTATTTCGTCTACCTCACCAGCGAGCTGGCCGCACGCATCGCGGAGCTGAATGCCCCCGAGCGCAAAGAGAAGCCCCTCATCTGGTGCGTGGGCGTGGACACCGGCGCCTATCAGGCCGTCCAGTGCCGCCTGCGCCGTCCCCGGACCTTTGCGGGTGCAATGGGCCTCTCCGGCCTCTACGATATGGGCCGCTTCCTCGGCAGCGCAGAGGACGACCTCGTCCTCCGCAGCAGCCCCCTCGCCGCCCTGCGCAAGAACGGCATCTGCGACAGGAATGTTCTGTCCAAGGCCGAGGAGAACAGCCTGCTGCTCTGCGTGGGTCAGGGCGGCTATGAGGGCGATGCCCTCGCCGACACCCAGGCTCTGGCCGACACCCTGAGCGAAGTCGGCTTCCCCTGCCACCTCGAAGTCTGGGGCGGCGACGTCTCCCACGACTGGTACTGGTGGGGCAAGGAGTTCGGGATGTTTGCCGAGCGTCTGTTCGGCTGAGCGTAAGGAGGATGCGGGATGTCTGAATTCATCGTCGGCGCACGGGGCCACGATTTTGGCCGTCACAGCGTGGAAGAACTGCTCCACTCCATCGGGGGCGCAGGGTTCCGCTGCACCCAGCTGGCCTACACCAAGGCCGTGGAGGGCGTCAAAAGCTATGCAGACGTGACCCCTGAGCTGGTGGCCGCCACCAATGCCGCCGTCCAGAAGAGCGGCGTGTCCATCGCCGTGGACGGCACCTACGTTGAGCTGAGCTATGCGGACGAGGACAAGCGCCGCGCCGAGGTGGCGAAAGCCCTGAGCCAGGTGCCGGTAGCAAAAGCTCTCCGGGCCGGCTGCATGGGCAGCGAGACCACCAACATGGCAAAGCAGCCCACCGTCAGCCGCAGGGAAGCGCAGGAAGCACTCCTTCGCAGCCTGGGCGAGATCCTGCCCGTCTGCGAGGAGCAGGGTGTGCTCTTCGCGGTGGAGTGCGTCTACTACCACGCCATGAACACCCCCGAGGCCGTCAAGATGGTGCTGGACACCATCGCCAGCCCCAACCTGCGGGTCATCTGCGATCTGGCGAACTACGTCGGCCCCGAGAACGCCTCGGTGGACGCACAGCGCCGCCTCTGGGACAAAGTCGGCAGCTGGTACGGCGACAAGATCGTGGCCGTCCACTTCAAGGGCCAGAACTTCAAGCCCGACGGCACCCTCTACTCCACCAGCCTCGAGGACTCCTGTGTGGACTACAAGGGCGGCTTCGAGATGCTGCGCGCCCTGCCCCAGCCCGTCCTTCCCGTCCTGCGGGAAGAGGCTGTCCCGGCCCGCGCCGCCAGCGATCTTGCGTTCATGAAGAGCTTTTTCTGAAGCTTCTGAAATAAAAATAAGAGGCTGTTGGATAACCTCTCAGTCTGCTTCGTTCGACAAGGCCGGGTTGCGGCACCCAGCATCCGCTGCGCATTGCGCGCGTCTTGCTGGCCGCTGCCCCAACAACGACTCCCTGTTTCCGCCACTGGCGGCGGTCGTCGTTGTTGCCCCTACCGAGGGGAGCCTCTGGCGAAGAGGTAAGCTTTCCGTCATGCCAAAGCCTCCCCTCGATAGGGGAGGTGGCACGGCGAAAGCCGTGACGGAGAGGTTGAAGCCAACGGCCTCTTTTTGTTTAATCCGTATCGTATTCCACGCCGCCCTGCGCGGCATCCCCGCCGGCGGGCGTCCCGGTATCCGAAGGCGCTTCCGATCCCGCCGGGGCATCGGCGGGGACATCGCCTGCGATATAGAGCACGATGGTGGTTCCCACCTCCACCATGCTCCCGGCGTCCTCGCTGGCCGACACGACGCAGCCCGCCGCCTCAGAGCCGTCGTTGACCACAGTAAAGCAGGTGGCATTCAGACCCTTGGTGGCCAGCTCCTGCACGGCGCTGTCCTGCGTCTGGCCGATGATGTCGGGCATCTCCATCATCTGGGGACCCCGGCTGACCACGAGGCTGACGGTGTCCCCCTTCTGGATGACCTCGCCTGCCTCCGGCGACTGCCGGATGATGCGGCCCTTCTCCACCGTGTCGCTGTATTCCAGCGTGACGTAGAAGAGATACTCGTCGATATAGCTGCGGTTGTTGCGCACCTCGGCGTCATAGTCGCGGCCCACGAGATCCGGCGTCAGGGTGACGTTTTCGTTCACCGGCTCACTTGCCGGCTCACTCGCCGCCTCGCTGACGGACTCCGGAGCGGTCACCTCCGGCGGCTTCTCGCTCTGACGGCTCAGCAGACCCCAGAGGATCAGCAGGACGAGGACGCTGAGCAGAATGACGATGCCCGCCAGAAGATTTCGGACGCTCAGCAGCTCAGCCTTCGCGGGCGCTTTCGGCTCCTGCGGCGCGGGGGCGGGCGGGTCCAGCGCTTCCATGCTGCGGGACAATTCCTCCGCATACTCCCGCTCCGAGAGGGCGCGGAAAAGCTGCTGCACCGTCTGGATGCGCTCCACCGGCTTGAGCCGGAGGCCCAGATACAGCGTCTCGGAGACGTAAGCCGGCACCGACGGCGTCACCGTGCGGGCCTTGGGGTTGGAGTCGGAGACGAGGCGCTGTGCCGCCGGGACGGGGCTCAGCCCGCAGACCATCCGGTAGAACACCGCCGCGAGGCTGTATTCGTCAGTGTAGCGGCCCTCGAACTCGGCGGTGGAATACTGCTCCGGGGCGGAATAGCCCTCGTACAGCTGCTCGTGGAGGCCGCTGCCCGCCGTGCGCAGCCCCACCGTCGCGTAGCCGGTGAGCCGGGCGCGGCCATTGTCCATGATGCGGATGTTGGCCGGGCAGATGCCCCGGTGTACGAGGCCCACCTGATGCATGGCCTCCACCCCGTTGAACACCGGTTCCAGCATGGCACAGGCCTGCTGGGGCGTCACGGTGCCGTGCTCCTCCAGCCACTTCTGGAGCGGACAGCCGCCGGGGTTCTCCATGACGGCGTAGACCGTGTTGTTCTCTTCAAAGACGTCCAGCACGGCCTCCAGGCCGTTGGCCGGGGTGATGCGCTGGATGAAGCGGTAGAGGTCGGCAAAGTCCATCCGGGTGGTCTTGAACAGCACCTCGCTGCCCGGCTTCGGGCGGAGGATGCAGTCCCTCCCCCGCTCTGCCGCCAGCGTCAGGGGCATATACTCCTTGATGGTCACCCGGAAGGGGCCGTTGTTCTCCACGCCCCGGTAGAGGATGCCCTCGCCGTCCACGCTCTGGATGTCGCCCACGGTATACCGGCCTGCCAGCACAGTGCCTGCCGGAAGACTGCCCGCCGGGTTGCGCCCTGCAAGCTCCCGGCCGCAGTGGGGACACTGCTCCTCCCCTGCTTCCAGCTCCTGCATACAATATGGACAAATGCGTCGTTGCTCCATGTCGGCCCCTCCCCGTGATGTTTTGTTCTGTTTATTATAACATAGCCGACGGGAGAATGGTACCGTTCTTTTTATTTTCCATGCCCCAGCAGGCACACCTTTATCGCAGGCCGCTATAAAACAACAAAGCCGCTTTCTGTGTCTCACAGCACAAAAAGCGGCTTTGTTATCGTATTATTTCAGGAGCAAAGCGCCTTACGGAAGCTTATTCCGGCAGGTCCTCTTCGTTCTCGAGGCTGTGCCAGACGTTCTGGACGTCATCGTTATCCTCGAGGGCATCCAGCAGCTTGCCCATCAGCTTGAGCTGATCGGGGTCGGTCAGACGGGTGGTAGTCATGGGGACCATGGCCAGGTCGTCGGAGAGGATCTCGTAGCCCTTCTCCTCCATTGCCTTGACGACAGCGGAGTAGTTCTCGGGGTCGGTGGTGATCTCAGCGGCCTCTTCGCCTGCATCGAAGTCCTCAGCACCGGCATCCAGCGCGTCCATCATGGCCTCGTCGGCGTCCTTGTCTTCCAGAGAGATGTCGATGACGCCCTTCTGGCTGAACAGGAAGCCCACGCAGCCCATAGCGCCCAGATTGCCGCCGTTCTTATCGAAGTAGTGGCGCAG